>JAEEGL016577550.1_pt1 | contig 18110 bp, 5 predicted proteins | sample 9134231 | NCBI WGS metagenome assembly JAEEGL01 (sample SAMN16246548, study PRJNA631951) | gut metagenome | biome: gut microbiome; feature: rumen; material: fiber-attached | host: Bos | place: Iran: Karaj | collected 2018-10 | reverse complement strand
GTTACAATGTCACCGTCTACGGTGGAAAGGTGGCCAAGACCGGAGACGAGCCGACGCAATCGGTCATCAGGGTAGCGGAGAACACAGTCGTCCATGTCTCCTACGACGGAGAGGGCGACATCTATTGGACCAGCAACCTTGCCGATTACATCCCCGGAAACACATTCAGTGCATTGGTGCAGTCAGATCTGTACTACACGCCGCATCCCGCCGAGGACAAGACCTACGGCGAGTGGACCAAGACCTCTGCCACCTGCTCCGAGGACGGGCTGTGGTACCGCGTATCCACCGACGGACAGTGGCGTGAATACCTCACTATTCCGGCCCACGGCCACGTGCTGGAGCCCGGTTTCACGGACACACGTGAGCCCACCTGCACAGAGGAAGGTGTTGGATACTACGGTTGCAGGATCTGTGGGGAACACGTCGAAGAGTCGATCGAATGTCTCGGTCAAGACTACGATGCGATAAGGCTTGTCCAACAGCCCAACGGTGCACAGCCGGGACAGATGCTGTACGAGTGCGCCGTATGCGGCCATCAGGTGACGAGGGACTACTACGTTCCCGTGTATCTCGATACGGACGGTACGACAGTGCACCTATCATGGTCCGGAGTGAGCAACAACTATGCTCAGAGCAAGACCAACCACCGCGACGAATATCACACCACCTGGACGGTGGACGACAACGGCACCCCCAGGGACGCTTACCTGTACACCGTAAAGAGATACGCGGACTCCGCCACCTACACAGGCACCAGGGACGTGACCTCATGGTTCCTCTGGGTCGATCACGGTGATCACACCCCCGTCTACGTGGCGAGGGCCGACTACCCCACCCATAACGTCTATGATAGCTGGGCCGTGGCCGGATACGTCGACAGCAAGGCCGAGTTCATTGAGTTCATCGACAGATTGGATCTCGGCGTCGACAACGGAAAGAACGCCTCCGTTCTGTTCGATCTCTACCGCATGTGGACGGACAGGCTCAACGCAGGGTTCACTGAAGGTTATCAGTCCGAACCGATAACATTCAGAGGCATCCCGTGCACCAACTACTGGAACGACTATTACTCGTATATCGTCGATGCGAACAACTGCTGCCTCAGTATGACGGAGGGCTTGGGATCCTACGCGGACGTACTGCAGATAAGGTCGATAGGCGAGGAGGAGCATCTGCCGTTCGAGAACGGATTCGTGCAGGAGCCCTTCAGGAACGTCGGTCTCATGAACGGGGTGAACTTCTACTTCGGAAGCATCCCCACGCTCGAGACCGTATCCACGTTCTGCGTGACCCTGTACGACGGAACCTACGTCACTGATGACTATTCATCGCCGTCGGTAGGATTCTACAACGCGGACGACCTCGACCTCTCGATGACATGGGTCAGGCCTGACTTCAGAACGCCCACCACGTTCACGCACATCGAGGTGCAGGGACTCAACGGGCAGTGGTACGCCATACCCACCGCGGAGTACACGCACGACGGATTCCAGGGCGTCTACTACGGATTCGACATCGGTAACGGTGAGACTCTCAGGGCGCTCTATCAGTACATGGTGCAGAACCACCCCGACAACTTCGTGATGCCCAACAGCCCCAACTTCAAAGGGATATTCCTCAGGTGCGCCGGAACGCCGATCATCGCGGACAGCACCGTCACTGTCATCGGCGGTACGGTCGTGGGAAAGACCCCCGGAAACAACGGTTACGAGGTGTACGGCGGAGAGACCATCAGTCTCTACCCGACGGATGTGCCAGGCAAGGATTTCTACCACTGGGTCATAACCGAGGAGGGACGCACCGTGGAACAGACCGCGAGCAGCTACACCGTGCCCGCAGGAAGCGATGTGACCATCACCGCAACATACACGGACAAGCCCAAGCACCACGTTCAGTTCACGGCGGGCGCCGGAGGTACCGTCAGCGCATACGACGGGGATTACTACGAGGGAGAGACGATCAGTGCGATAGCAACTCCCGAGCCGGGATACGTGTTAGCGGGATGGTATCGCGACGAAGAGGAATGGGCATGGTCCTCATCGAGGGTCCTTGAGATTAACGCATATGACGACGTCGTATTCACTGCAAGGTTCGAGCTCGCCGACGTGGAGAACATGAACCGCATCACCGCCACCAACGGTTTCGTGCAGGCCGACGGCATCGGAGGCAAGCAGACCGAGGTCTATGCCGATGTAAACAAGGGAATCGAGGTCCTTCTGTGGGAGAACCCCGAGGTCGAGGAGGTCATCAGGTGGGATATGACATACGCTGCCGGTACCCCCGGAGCGACGTTTACCATGATGTACACAGATTCGCAGGATATGTTCTATCCCCAGAACGTGAAATATGCCGGGGCGCTGACGACGGTGGTCGGACTGTTCACCGAGGACATACAGACGTTCACCGTAACCGTAGACAAATGTGACGGAAGCCAGCCGGTCGAGACCGAGGTGATGGAGGGCAGAGACTTCCAGATCCCGGAGGCACCGGAGCGCGAAGGTTACAACTTCCTCAAATGGAACTCTGAGACGGACGGCAGTGGAACAACCTACGGGCCGGAATACTACATCACCGTGGAGGACGATGTCACCATATACGCCGTGTGGGAGAAGAAGGTCACCAGATTGACCATAAGCATGGGCATCTCAAGCTCTTTCTACACATTGAGCCCGACGTACGTGGACATAGAGTACGGTACGATGTACACGATCCCGAGCGGCCTCATGTCGGTGCATAGGGGATTCGCGGTGACTGGATGGAAGTACACGACTGAAGAAGGTGTGATCGTCACCGTTCCGGCAGACGGTACCGGTCAGGTGCCGTACGGGGTCACCAGCATGGAAGCGGTATGCAACTTCTACGAGTACACCCTGCAGTTCAACAAGAATGCGGGCGATGCGACAGGGGCCATGCAGGACAAGACCTTCAAGGTCAGCGACCTCGAGACGTCCGGAAGCCTGAGGGCGGTAAGGATCGATCTGCCATACGGGTTCGTGAGGATCGGATACGACCTCACGTCATGGAAATGCAGCTCCGACACCCTGGGCCAGAGTGCAAGGTCTGGTTATGTCCTCTTGGATATGCTGGGCCTTGTCAACGGTAGCCCCAACGAGGGTGCCACCTTCACCCTGGACGCCCAGTGGACCGGCAAGTCGTATACCCTATACTACAAAACCAACGGTATCAACGGGGTGACACTTGGTTCAAGCAGCCTGAAGTTCAAGGCAGGCGATCCGGATGTCTATCTCCTTAGCCAGTTCAATGTGACGTCCGGTTACAATACGTACTATCTCCTGTCGTGGAACACGATGGCTGACGGCAGCGGAACAACCTTCCTGGGTAACATGGGAACACATGTATCCGATCTGATCGTCTGCTTCGGCGATGCGGTTACGATGGACCTGTACGCACAGTGGGGAAGGACCCAATACACCGTTTACTTCGTCAACGAGGAACGCCCCAACGAGCCCGGCAGTCAGGACTTCACATATGGTACGGCCAATACGGCCTTGACCCGCGTCGAAAATCTCGGAGAGGCATTTGTGAAGGACGGGTGCACATTCCTGGGATGGGCTACGGAGCCAGACGGACCGGTCGTGTACACCGACGGGCAGAAGGTCAGTAATCTCACAACCACTGGTTCCATCTACCTATATGCGGTGTGGGAAGAGAACCAGTGAAACCATTTACCCCCTTACGGGGGAAACATGTCTTTTTTCTCCAGAAACTATCAAATACCGATAGTTAGTGGAGAGAATCGTGATTGTACCTTCCTGTATTCTCCAGGATTCCCTCAAGGATTACTCCAACGTACCCTGCAAGATAGGACGTCTTGTACGCGAGGGGAAGTATCACAGGGTGATCCGCGGTCTCTACGAGACGGATCCCGACACGCCCGGTGAGTTCCTCGCACAGGCGATCTGCTCCCCGTCATATCTGTCGTTTGAGTACGCTCTGGCGAGATACGGTCTGATCCCGGAGACCGTATACTCTTTCACTTCCGCATCCTCGGGCAAGCGCCGTTCCAAGACCTACGAGACATCCTTCGGATTTTTCACCTACAAGGATGTCCCTTCGACGGCATTCCCATACGGCATCAGGTACATCGAAACGGATCGCGGGGGATACTGGATCGCAGGGCCGGAGAAGGCCCTCTGCGACAAGGTATACAAAATGCATCCCGTACATTCGGTGAAGGCGATGAAGGAACTTCTGTTCGAGGACCTCCGCATCGACGAGGACTATTTCTTCGAGACGGATGCGACACTAATCGCTGACCTTTCCGAGAGATACGGGTCCACCAACGTGAGGCTTCTCAGCAAGGTCCGCAACGGGTCCGCCCCTCAGCGACCTCATAAATAAATATCCCGATTCGATGGGTGTCCCATGCTTCTCAAGGCCCAGTCGATCTCCAAGGCATTCGGTCCCGTGAAGGTATTGAAGGACGTCAGTCTCCAGATCAACGAGGGCGACCGCATCGCCATCATCGGACCGAACGGCGCGGGCAAATCCACGTTCCTTAGGATATTGCTTGGCGAGGAGAAGGCCGATACGGGCGAGATCACCAGAAGGACCGAGAAGATAGGCTATCTGCAGCAGTTCACTGAGATCGAGGAGGGTGAGACCGCCAGGGACATCCTGGAAGGTTCCTACACGTACGTGGAGGAGATCAGGCGCAGGATGCGCGAGATCGAGGACATCATGATGGCGGGAGGGGACATCGACTGGAATGCCCTCGCCGAGGAGAACGCCGAGCTGGAAGGCAAACTGGCGAAGTTCGACCAGGAGATCGAGGGGAAGCTCGAGGGCGTGTTCAAGCAGGTGAACTTCCCCAAGGAGATAATCGATCGTCCCATGAAATCCCTCTCCGGAGGAGAGAGGGCCAAGGTCGTCATTGCGAAGCTGGCAGTGCAGATCTCCGAATGCGACCTTCTGATTCTCGATGAGCCCACGTCGCATCTGGACATCTCCACCGTGGAATGGATGGAGAGGGCCATACTCTCGTCGAAATGCGCAGTGGTCGTGGTGAGCCACGACAGGTACTTCCTGGACAGGATAGCCGTGCGCACGATGGAGATCGAGAACGGGAAGTCCAGGGAGTACAAGGGCAACTACTCCGCCTACGTGGAGAAGAAGAACCTCGACGTGGAGAGGCAGATGAAAGAGTGGGAGCGCTCCGAATCGGCAAAGAAGAAGCAGCAGGATCTCGCCAACCAGATGTTCCATGACTATCGCAGGTACACGGCGTCCTACAAGTCCCGTCTGACCATGATAGAGAAGATGGAGGACAAGGAGCGTCCCGAGGAGAGCAAGGACATCAACATCAGGATACAGGCCGCCCACAAGGCCGGGAAGAACGTCCTGATCGCCAACGGGATGTCAGTGGAGCTCGGAGGGAGGACGATCCTGAAGGGCGTGGACCTCGACATAGAGAAGGGCGACCACCTGGGCATATTCGGGCCGAACGGCGCGGGCAAGTCGACGCTGCTGAAGGCAATACTCGGAGAGGTGCCCTGCAAGGGCGAGATGTGGCTCGCCCCCGGAGCTAAGGTCGGATACTACTCCCAGAACCATGAGGGGCTGGACCTCAACCTGACCGCGGAGGAGCAGCTCCTGAACGTCATCGGACAGGACAGGAAGGCCGATGCGAGGAACATGCTGGCACAATTCCTTCTGACCGGCGAGACTGTCACCAACAAGATGTCCACGCTGTCCGGCGGACAGAGGGCGAAGGTGGCCATGTGCATAATGATGCACGGCGAGAAGAACGTCCTGATCCTCGACGAGCCCACCAACTATGTGGACATACAGTCGAAGCACATCCTGGAGCAGGCGCTGGCGGAGTACGACGGCGTTGTGATCGCGGTGACGCACGACAGGTACTTCCTTGACAACGTGTGCAACAAGGTGGCCGAGGTATCGGAGGGGACGGTGAAGGTCTACAACGGCAACTACACCGACGTCAAGGGACATCCGGAGCCCGTGAAGCCCGCCGATCCCGGGGTGACCTACAGGGTGCTGGCGCCGTTCACGAATTGGGTGAACGGCAAGAAGTACATCAAGGGCGATAAAGTAATAGTGCACAAGGCGGACGAGAAGGGATTCGAGAACGCTTTGAACCAGGGCAAACTCAAGAAGCTCTGAACACCCCGGAACGCATGTGCCAGATATCCGATTTTTACATCTAGGGTATCGTATCAGCTGGTCGCGGGCGTGAAGTAGAACACGAACTTCGTACCCTCGAAGGAGGAGAGCGTCTCCCACAGGGGATCCTCGGTCACGTCGATGTCGGTGTACGTGATGGTGATGGTGAAGTCGTAGTACAGCAGTGTTTCCTCATCGTAGGTGAATGTGATCTCGGGGTCCATCACGATCGTTCCCGTACGAAGTCCGGTCACCACCGGCGAGACGGTACGGTCGATACCGAAGTTGTAGGGTGTGGGGTGATTGTCGTCGTCGACGATCGTGAAGCTCATGCTCTCGATGAGTGCCCATGCTGCATTGTTGGCCATCTGGCACTGCAGCTGGAACTGCCCGGGTCCGGTGGTCGCCACCCTGTATCCCGATATCTCGACGGTCACACCCCTTTCGAACGCGGGCACCTCCAGGGGCTTCGTGATCGGCTCTCCGTTCCTGAAGAGATCGATCTCCTCCTTGTCCACGTCCATGGTGTTGTGCTCGCTGTACGTGTTCCCCATGTATGCGGAATACCCGATGCCCGCAGCACCGAGAAGGATTACTGCGACCAACGCTATCCCGATGACCGTAAAGAGCTTCCTGTCCATCTTCACACCCCCACCGTCGTACGAAACTTGAATGCTATGTCGTCCAGCGGAGGCTCCGGTTCTCCAATGGCGACATCGGCATGGACGAACAGGCAGAGCTTGATGCTCTGTGTCGTGAGACCGTTTATCGTTATGGTCCCGGGGAACGCCGCGTTGACGCGCGTGTCGTCGTCGCTGGGGTCGGTCCAGTAGCTGATGTAGAAGGTACCCGTCATCTTGTCCGTGTCGTTCACGCCCACCGTAAGGGAATATGTGGGCATGGGGTCGGAACCCTGTTTGGAGACCGTCAGATCGAACTGCACCACCTCTGTGACGGGGATGACGCCGCCGACGTCTATCGATGTCTTGTGGTCGGGTATGAACTGCATGGTGCGTCCGTTCTCGTCTATCATGATGTCGCTGCGGTACGTGATCTCGGATGTGACCGCGGAGCTGTACTGCGAATCGCCGAGGGCGACGGTTATGAACACCGAGTCGTTCGTATCGCCGGTGTTGTATGTCCTCGCCTCGCCGGTGTAGGCGTATCCCACGTTGATCAGGGCTATGGCGAGCATCACCGCGGTGATGCCTGCAAGGACGCTCGTTGCCTTCATGCGCCCACCTCCGGCATCGGGATGGCGGTCAGGGCACGGTAGAAGTACACCGTGAGACCCGAGGCCTCCGCAGCGGGGTTGGTGGCCCCGTAGCCGACGTACTGCGCGCCGTAGAAGGTCGGGTGCTCCGTATCGACCATGTCCGTCCTCGCCGGCAGCGTCACGATGCAGCTTCCGTCGATGAATCCCGTGAGGTCCGCATGGCGGTATCCCGTACCGATGGATGCGGCGTACTGTCCGCCCGTGGCGGTTATGCGGGAGCTGTTGGTTATGGATATGGTGCACAGGCCCTGCGCGGTGCCCGCGAACGCCTCGTATCCGGAACCTATGGCCGCTCCGTAGATGCCTCCGACGGCCGTCACCGCGGAGTTGGATATGCTGATGTCAATCTTCTGTGTAGCGTCATCCTCTGCCTGCGCGCCTCCGCCTATTCCTGCGGAGTACGATCCTCCTGTGACCGAGGATATCGTGGAGCCGGTGATGATGACAGATGCCGGCGCATACCTGATGGAACCGATACCTGCCGCGTTGGAACCTCCGGTCACGCTGCTTATTGTCGATTCCATGATGCAGACCGTGAGGCCTCCGATACCCGGTCCTCCCTCCTTCTCGCGGTCGCCGGCATCGCCGGTGGCGATACCTCCCTGTACCGTTCCCAGGGTCGAGGAGACGATGAGGACGAAGGCTCCGTTACCTCCGATACCGTATCCGCGGACGCCGTAACCGTATGCGTTCAGTCCGCCGAGGTCATCGATGATTATAGTTCCGGGGGTGCCGCCGGCATAACCGATACCGCTTCCGCCCACGGAGTCGCTGTCGACGCCTCCGTTACCTTTCACTGTGAGCGTCCCCGCTCCCGTTACGGTGAGGGCCGCCGTGGTGCATACCTTGATTCCGTCGCTTCCGGAGGCGCCCGTGAGGCTGCATATGCCCCTGATCAGCAGTGTGACGTCGCACCCGTCGCCGATGGTCACAGCGGGGCCGGAAGGGGCCGTTATCGAGACGTTGTCGAGCGCCACCCTTATGGAGGCGCCGTCGACGGTCTTTTGGACGTCCCCTTGTCTTACGGTCGTCTTTCCGTTGGCGTAGCTGACGGTGACCGGCCCGGTTCCGCTGAACGAGATGTCCGCGGCTGCGGTCTTGGAGGTCACCGTGGATATGTGTCCGCCCACGACCATGAGCGTACCATTGTAGTAAGTCACGGTGTAGTTCGGGGAGGTGTTGGTGATGTTCACCGAGCAGACCGCGGATCCGGGGTCGGTGACCGTACCGGTGTATGAGGTCACGCTGGAGCCGGTGGTGAGGCTTCCGCCTTTCAGTCCGAAGACGGAGTACGAGTCGCAGGTGAGCGCGGTACCGTCGTAGACCTTGGTGTTGCTGTCTGCGATGACGATCACCGGGCGGGCGGCGAGCTTGAGGGTGAACGTGCCTGTGTAAGCATGGTTGACCGTGCTCATGACGTAGCGGGTCTCCCCGTCTACCTTGTAGGTGTAGACCTTCCTGGGCGTGAACGTGTATGTGAACGTCTTGTTGTTGAGTGTGTCGCCGACGTCCGTGATGGACACGCTGGATACGTGGGTATCGTCGTATTCGTAATCCACAGCGGACACGTTCAGCGGGACGTCTATCACCGGTATGACGTCCACGAACCGTTCCGTTCCGTCGTACATGAGGTCGTAGTCCCCGGACACCATCGGCACGTACCTGGCGTACAGCGTGGTGTTGCCCGTGATCTTGAAGCAGTAGTGGCTATCGCTGTACGCGATGTCCGGCTGCTTGTTGTATTCGGTGTTGGTGTACCATCCGTCGAAGTAGTATCCCTCTATGTACAGGCGCGAGATCCACTCGTAATCGGCGATGTTCAGGTACAGAGGCTCGCCCTGTGCCACCAGCTGCGTCAGCGAGGGATCGATCCTCGGGATGCCTCCCTCAGTTCCGAGGATGAAGAACGTGACGCGCTCCCCGACCCATTTCGACTTGATGGTGATCTCCATGTCGCCTGACACGAAGAACTGGATGATCCACTCCTGCATGGAGCCCTGTTTGGCTGGCTTGAGCGGGTAGGAATCCCCGGTGGTAGGGTTGAGGTACGTGGACTTGCTCTCGTCGAGGGTGTACGATCCGGTGAACACCAGGGTCAGCCTGATGATCGAACCGTATCCCAGCGGATCGGTGGTGACTGTGACGGTGTGGTTGGGTCCGTCCTGCTTCAGCGTGGCGGGCTCCGGCTGACCGTTGAGGTCGGTGATAGTCGCCAGACGGTTCGCCCAGTCGGTGACTATGAACTTTATTCCGGAAGAGGTCTCCTTGACGGCGGTGTTGATGTCGGTGACCTTGTAGGTTACCTCGTTGTACACGAAGGTGTTGTTCTTGCTGACCTCCTTTCCTGCTTTATCGATGACGGTGACGAAGTGATTCACATCATCGGTTATGATGAACTTGACCCCTTCCAGCGGTTCCCCGCTTCCGACCGTGTACGTGGTCTTGACGTTGTCCGTGATGAACACGACATCGTCGAAGAGCATGGGCTCCGTACCCTCGGTACCGGATACGGACACCGTCTCGTCGTACACGATCCTCAGGGTGTAGGTCTTCGAAACCCAGTCATACGAGATGACGGTGTCGCTGACGATCTTTCCGCCTGCGGGTACTCCGCTCCAGTTGCCCTGGGACATGTCGTAGTACTCGGTGTAGGGGGAGTAGTTGCTAAGCACGTATGCGGTGCCTCCGATGGTAAGGATGGTGTTGTACGTGCCGGAGACACTCACGGCGGTGTTGTAGGGTATCGAGAGCGCCACGGCCTTTCCGAGGTTGTCGGATTCCTGATGGATCTCCGCCAGTGACGTCACCACATGGACGGTGTACTTGCGGACGTCCGAGGTCTCGCTGAGGGTGATGTTCTTGGCCGTGACGTCCGCCAGGGTGATGGAGTACCCTTCTATGGGTATCTCGATGGGCGAACCGTTCCTCTCCCATCCGTCGTAGTCGGTGTCGACAGTATCCTCGGTGTGCACCAGCGGGACGGTCTGTCCGTAGGCGTACTGCACCACCGTACCGTCGTGGTTCGCATCGTGGATGGTGACGTTGACCACGGCGCGGTAGTATGTCACTATGACGACATATCCCGAAGCGGGTACGACGTCGATGGGGTTGTTAGTCACCGGCGTGGACGAGTCGTAGACCTTCGTCTCCAGATATGACGCGGTGACCACGTTGGAGTCGTCGGTGTCGTAGGCGGACACGTATCCGGACTTGGGGTCGACGGTGTAGTGGACGTGTCCGTTGTGTATGACCGTCACGGGGCTGGATACGGAGTACGTGCCGTTGAGGAGCTCGGTCCTCAGCCAGATCGTGGTCGTGGTCGAGGCCTCGAGGTACAGTCCGTAGATCTCCACAGGGGTCGTGGGGTTGCCGTCGAAGAGGAGTGCGCTTGTAACGGGGTCCGGGTCCGGGCCTGCGGGCAGGACGTACCATGCGTAGACCATGTAGGATGTATTGGGCACGGTCACGTATGCGGAGAGCACATCGAGGTAGCCGTCGCCGTAGTGGACGCCGGTCGCCGGGACCTGGACGCCTGTCGTCCCGGGCGTTTTACTGGTTCCGTAGTAGATGGTAACGGTGTACGTGGCCTCCGTGATTGTTCCGAGAACAACCTTGTTGGTCACGTAACTGGTGACTGTGACGACCTTCTCGGTACCGAGGCTGTGGTCGATATGGGTGCTGTCGTCGGGGTAGTTGTAGTAATAGTATCCCGGTTCCAGCGTGATCGTGACGTCGGTGGACGCGTCGACGCCGGCCGGATTGTCAGTGAGGTTGTAGTTCAGCACGTACTCCTTCATCGCCGCGATTCCGGAACCCACTCCCGCGATCTCCTCGCTGGACGGGTCCGTGATGTGGTTCTTTATTCCGTTGCTGTAGATCGAGATGTAACCGTAGCGGTAGATGACGTCCCCGTGGATGACCAGCCTCTCCATGTTGCTGCAGGTCAGGACGGCGTCCGGAGCTATCCCGACCACGGTGTATGTCCCTCCACCGGTGACGGTGTTGCCGATGGTGATGACCTGTGTGTTGTTGTACACCTTGGAGATCGTGGCTCCGCCGTCCGCGGGGTTCGTGATGGCGAAGTCCACGTTCTGGGTGCTGTCGTGGCCCGTGGCCGCTCCTCCGGGTATGTTCGCCATCGAGTAGAGCTCCTTCGGGGTCATGATATAGTACACGTTCTGCAGCGTGGTGGAGGTGATCGGCAGTCCGAGGTTGTACTCCCCGTCGAAGAATCTGCCTTCGAGGTAGATGTTGTGGGTACCGAGGATGGCGGTACCGGTGTACTGGATGATCGTGTGGTGGTTTGCTCCCAGATCCGGGGTGTAGACGGACTCGGTGAAGTAAGTCTTCTCCTCACCGTTCTTCCAGTAGAGGTTGGGGATGCTCCCCTCGTCCACACTGCCTCCGACGTACAGTCCGTCGAACTCGATGTAGATCCTCACGATCTGGGGACCGATGAGGTATGCGGAGATGTTGGTATCGCCCTGTACGATGAATGTGGTGGATATGCTGTATTCTGCGCTGAACAGTCCCTCGCCGCTGCTGTACCAGTGGTGGAACTCGTATCCCGCGTCGGGGGTGAATATCAGGCTGACGGAGTCGCCGTAGAAGAACGACGCGTCGTCGAATTCCACGGGGGTGCCGTTGTCGTCATAGAAGGCGACGATGGATCCGTGGGCGGGTTTGGCTATGGATACGCTGTACGGGATCCTCTCCCACTGCGACTGGAACTTGATGACCAGGTTGTCGGTCACATCTCCGAACATGCGCTGTTTCCCGAGCTGGGTGATCTTCATGGTCTCCACCGTCTCGTCGGAGATCTTGAACTGGGCGATCCACGGGTATGTGGCCTTGTCCCCTCCGGTGTTCTTGTAGACGTGGAGCACGATGAGGGTACCGGCGGCGTAGAGGTACGGTTCGTCCCTGACGAACACGGCCGAACCGTCGGTGGGGTCCGCAATGCACCATCCCTCGAGCGAATATCCGGGACGGGTCGCACCGTTGAGCTCGATCTTTAGGTCGTAGTAGCTGTCCTCGACCTCCTGGTAGGGGAATATGAGGAACGATGACGGGGGATCGACCAACGCCAGGTTGTCGACGGACTGTCCCTCCACTATGACTGCTGAATCCATGTCCACCCTGAGTGCGACCTTGGCCACCTTTGCGGTCAGGATCACGACGTAGTAACCGTCCTCGGTGATGTACCCTCCCGCATTCATGGCGAGACGTTCCGTCTCGTCCAGGTACGTGTCGGTGTACACGGGCACAGCCTTGCCCGAAGCGTCGACCACCAGGAACGTCCAGTAGATGAATTTGTATCCTCCCGAGGAGTACTGGGGCATCAGCTCCAGGTTGTACTGTGCCCATTCCAGCAGGTACATGCTGGTCTCCCCGCCGGATGTGGTGAAGGTGTCGTAGGTGTTGAACTTCGTACCGAACTCCATAATCTGGCAGTCGATTATGTCGCCGCTGTGGTGCTGGGCCTTCGTGGGGTCGAGGTACACGTTGACGGGTCCGGAACCGAAGTCGACCTGGAACTTCACCTTGACGTCCCAGCCCAGCCAATAGGCGTAGAGGGTCATATTGTCCGTCACCTCGTCCGTCTCGAGGTCCCAGTGGTTGTGGTAATCCGTATCGGTGTACCAGCCGCCGAAGCTGTAACCAGCCCTGACTGGGTCGGGCATGCTTCCGATGTACCCGCTGGGCATGGCCACGTAGACCACCGACGACGTACCGTCCATGTAGTCCAGAGTGACCTCGTACATGTAGCGCGCGTAGAGGTCCATGTCCCTTATCAGCGGGAATGTGAACGTATACGGGTTGTTGAACGAACTGTCGGTGTACCATCCGACGAAGTTGTCGTCGGTCGGAGGACAGTCCGGCAGCGTGATGGATGTGTTGTATGAATACGTGTACTTCAGTTGTGTCTTGTCGTTGACGTGGAAGGTGACGCTTACATCCGGTGTTCTCAATACGTTGATGGTGAGGGTGAACGATTCGACCGTCGCACCGTCCTTGGCTATGCGCACGCCCATCTGATAAGATTCCTCGGTCATGCTGGTGTACGAGTTCACGCTTATCCTCAGGGATGCGTTGTATCCTCCCTGCAGGGTACCGATCATGGTCGGGGATACCGACCCGTCGGTGCGCAGGACGAACGTTCCCAGGTTGTCCGTCCAACCGGGGGTGTTGTTCATGTTCTTCACCGACGTGACGTTGAATGCGGTGACTCCTGTGGCCCCGTTGACGGCTGTGATGGAATCTATATAGAGGTTCGCACCGGCATTTCCGGACGGGATGAGGAAGATCGAGGAACCTGTGCCGTCCACGATGTTGACGTCCAGTTCGGTATCGCTTCCGAATGTCGAGTTCGTCGCGTAGATGTGCACCTTGGTCTGGATGGAGTTTACGACGATGTACGCATCCTGGTTGTTCAGTTCGACTTTGACGACCTCGTTGACGCATATGATCACGTAACCCATGTACTTGAACTCGGGAATCTGGCTGGCGACCTTGATGACCATATAGGGGTTGCGTACCGAAGCTCCCCCGGTCTTCAGACCGAGGATCGGGTCGCCCTGACCGAGGTCGTTCCTCATGATGGCACCCTTATCCGGCTGCTGTTCATCATCGGCGAACACGAGGCATTGGCCCGAGTCGTCATCGCATCCGAATCTCACCTGGAACTGTCCGGTTAGGATGGCCTCGTTGGTCGATATCGAATTGGCATCCCCGGGAGAATCGGGGATGTACGTACCGCCGGTGTATCTGTAGCTGGACCCGCTCTGGAGCGAGGGCATGTCGACTTTGACTTCTCCGACTTCCGGTCCGTTCTCCACGGTCACGGTGGCCTCGTTGTTGATGGCACCGGCGAGATACCAGCAGCGGCAGTCCGCCGTAAGGTCGGAGTGGTCGGCCTTCTCGAAGGTTCCCGCCTTGAGGATGACGAACCCTCCCTCGGAATTGGGGTCTCCGAGTGCCATGACTCCGTACTGCTGCTCGTTGCTCCTGGCGGCAAGGATCGTGAATCCGTTCACCATGCCGTAGGATTCGGTGTAATGGGTCGCATCGGTCCACTGGATGCTCTTCACGATGAACAGGTTCCCTCCTCCGACGACGATCTTGTTGAGCGGGGATGTGGAGGTCGTGGGGTCGTCATGGCTGTTCAGGCTGTTCAGTTCGTATACATAGTCTATCGCACCATTCATTACCAGCGTGGTCCCGTTCTTCAGGTCGAGGTGCTCTATCCTGTACAGGGTGTAATCGGTGTCGATGACGTTGTGGAGACTGTTCTCTATGGTCGCCCTTCCGTTGAGCTCGAGGACGCAGCCTTCGAGTATCACGTTGGTGGCGCGGTGGATCGCCTCCGCGGCATTTACGGAGAATGTTGTGAGGTTCTTGAGATGGATGGTGGTCTCGCCTTTGGTCAGGCACGAGTTGCCCGATCCCATTATGGTTCCGGAGAACGAGATGTTGTTGGAGACAGTGTTCTGCGCCATGTACAGGTGTCCGGTTCCCTGGACCATCTCCTGTTTGAATGCCTGGGAACTGTCCGTGAGCACACCCACATCCCCGCCCAGATAGATGGATCCGCCGATCGCCAGTGCGGTTTCAGGTTCGGTGTCCGCTATGAGGGAGCTGCTGTCCGCCATACCGAGGCTGTCGGCGCCGACGAACATGTATACGTCTCCGTTCGTGGTACCCTGGAATCCTCCTCCGAAGATCGATCCGCCGATGCTTCCCGCTTTGATATAGATGTATATATCGGCGGCAAGGCTGTCATTGACACCGTCAGTACCCAACGCGGATCCGCCGTAGATCGATCCGACGATGTTGGCCTTGCCTCCGACGGTTATCCTTCTGGTGTCCCTGACGGACATCCTGTCGAGGGTTCCGAGTCCTCCTCCGTATACCATCGCCATGACGGTACCGCCGGTGATGTGGACAGCGGTTCCTCCGTAGAGCTTGCCTATCTGGCCTCCTCCGTATACTGAACCCTGGATGACGCAGTTACCGCTGATGTTGACGGCGGTGTTACCCGTGACCTTCGCGTATTCCGCATACTTTGTTGTATTGATCTTGTACTCGAAGGTGACCTTGGTGGTGCTGTTCAGATTCTGCTTCGCCCAGGGGATGTATGCCAATTCAAGGTCTTCGGTGAGGGACAGGTCCTTCTTCACCATCTGCTCCGGGTCCGCTAGGGCCGGCGTCACATTTGGGGTCTTATCCCTAATCGCGTAGAGGGATGCGTATTCGCTGTCTATCGCATTGTATGTCCCCGACGGTATGGTGTCTAATCCTCTGCCGGCACCGAATACGTTTCCTGCCACCTCTCCTCCGGAGATGTTCACGGTGACATTTCCTGTCACCATGGCGACGTTCTCTTTGAATTCGCTCAGCGTACTGCTGCCGATATCTCCATATTTGTTAATTGCGGCTACCGATTTGCCTCCGCCGTATACGCTGCCAGCAATATGACCGCCGGTTATATTGATCGTGATGTCGCCATACACGTAGGCGATACCCGTGGTGTCCGTGTATGCAGGATTTGTGACGATGTTTCCCGAGGTATCGGTGTGCTTTATTTTGACGAGTGTACCGCTTCCGCCGCCGTAGACGTCCCTGAGTATGTTCCCGCCGTTGATCGTGATGTTGATGTACGTCGGTTTGTCGGCGGTGCCTATGGGTCCCCTCAGACCGCCTCCGTAGATGTATGCGATGGTACCTCCGTCTACGGTGACGTTGATGCTCCTTTCCCTTCCGAGGAAGCATGCACCTACCGATTTGTCATAGGTATCGTATCCGCATCCAACCAGATTGGCGATGATGGGGGCATCCCTGACGTTTATGACTATGTTGCCTTCGATGGTGGATGACGACTGTGCAGAGTTGAGCGCATCGGTCATACCTCCGCATGCGATGTATCTCACTATTGCTTTACCGGAGATCTCTAACTCGGCATTATTCGTGATTTTGGAATCAGATGCTCTTCCAGCAGCCTGGATGGCCCATACATCGGATGTACCCGTTAGGAACAGGTGTGTAGATTTTGTTCTGGTGTTCGTGTTTCCACCGACTATCATCGACGACTCTATGATCGGAATGCTACCGGTTTTGGTGATCTTTGTGTCCTCATGTTGACGGTTAAGGAAATAATCGGTGTATGTGTCGGAATACGTGGTAAGCCCAGTCAGGTAAAGGTACAGATCTCCTGTCTCTATCTTGTACTTGGAGTTCGACGGAACGCCTCCGCCCAGGGTATCAAGGACTGATCCGCCGTTCATGATGGTCACTGATTTGCAGTCCTTCTTACCTCCTCCGTAGATACAGGAGAAGGATCCGCTATGGATGATCATCTTGGTATCTGTGGCGATTCCGCCGATGATCGACATATATTGTCCGTATCTCCCGCCAGAGGCGCCATGTCCATTCGTTTTTATCGAGTTGATTCCCGTCCCTATTATGAGAACGTTGCTGTTGGCGTTTACGTCAATGTAGTTGCCTGCTTTGCTCGAGCAGAATCTCATTGAGATGTTGTCTATGATTACGGCGCTCTTCAATGGATAGTCATTGTTCTTCAACTCGCCTTTATCTCCGTCGCCCGGGGTGAGGGTATCGGCCAGTATGGTGGATGAAACATTGTCGATGTTGGCCGCGCGCAGGGTGAATCCGTTCGTGGCGGTGATCTTATCAAATACCTCTGTGGTCAATATCTTTGTTCCAGTAACTGTTACAATGTTCTGGTATTTGCTCCCGGTAGACCATGTCTGGCTGGATGATGGATTGAGGGCTTTGTTGACGACATTATCCCATGTGGCGTAGATGTGTATCTTTCCGTCATCCACGTCCAGATCGACCTGCTGCGAGTCGACGTACCAATGGTTGTCGGAAGAATCATAGAGTATGACGTCTCCTGGGTCGTATGTTGTGGTGGTGAATGCCGAGGGTGTGAACACTCCGGCGGTCACGGTTCCTGCGGTGGCGAACTTCCAGCCGGTGAAGACGTACGTCACACCGGGCTCATATATCTCGTTGCCGCTGCCGTCCTTCGCCAGTCTGAACCACCTCTCTCCCGGGTCGGAGAACTCCCATACCTGGGGGTTGTACTCGGTGGAGATGACCGTACCGTAGTAGGTGAAGGATCTGGATGCGGTGTACGAGGTATTCTCGTTGTAGTCGGTGTCCACGGACAGTGCGCTGTCCGCAGCGTGGTAGACCACGTTCGTTTCGAGGGAGGTCTGGGCGGCAGGTTCCGCACTGGCAACGCCGGACCTGTCGCTAACGACCGCAAATGCTGAGAAAACCATTAAAAGCACGGCTGCAACGGCGAAGATTCTGATACGGTTAGAATGAACCATCCCCTTTGTGCCAGTATTCGACATCGTGATCAGTGACGTCCTATGCATCTATGTAGGCGTTCATAATTTATAAACTTCTTTATAGAACACGCGCGTAATAAGGTAATATTATAGTGTTTTCGACGAATCCTATGCATTCCGTAGGATACGCGGGACCGTTCGGAAACCGACCGCGGGATGTGTCAGTTCATCTTGTCGGTGATCAGCACTCCGCAGATCCCGATGATCAGTACCAGCAGGATGAGTATCGTGAGGGTGCTTATGTCGAACCCGTATTCCGTATGGAAGTCCATGTCGCCCTCGTACTCGTATACGGTATCGGAGTCGAC
>JAEEGL014489509.1_pt1 | contig 18113 bp, 15 predicted proteins | sample 9134231 | NCBI WGS metagenome assembly JAEEGL01 (sample SAMN16246548, study PRJNA631951) | gut metagenome | biome: gut microbiome; feature: rumen; material: fiber-attached | host: Bos | place: Iran: Karaj | collected 2018-10 | reverse complement strand
ATTCTTGCATTTTCAGCCCCATCTATAATTATTTGACGACGCTTGTCCTGTTTAATATTTTTTGCATTTTCAAGCAGATTTTCCAATGTCCCATATTTATTTATAAGTTCAGCAGCAGTCTTTGGACCAATACCACGAATACCAGGAATATTATCAGTACTGTCCCCAATCAAAGATTGAATTTCAACAACTTTTGATGGCTCTACACCAAACTTATTTAAAACATCTGCCTCGCTTATATCTTTGTTTTTTAGTGGGTCGTGTATACGAATATGCGGAGTCATAAGTTGCATCAAATCTTTGTCCGAAGAATAAATCAAAACCTCATCACCGTTTGCTTCTGCTTGTATTGCATATGTTGCAATCAAATCATCTGCTTCGTAATTTGCTTGTTCAATTGAGGCAATATTAAACGCCTCCACTGCCTTTTTTATATATGCAAATTGAGGAATTAACTCTTCTGGAGTTTCAGCACGATTAGCCTTATATTCAGAATATATTTCATTTCTGAAATTTTTTCTGGCCTTATCAAAAATAACGGCAATAATTTCATTTGGATTATGTCTTTCATTAAGAAGTTTTAAAAGCATACTGCAAAAACCATAAACTGCACCAACAGGTAAGTTATCACTTCTTGAAATAGGCGGTAAGGCATAAAATGCCCTAAAAATATATCCAGATCCATCAACAAAAATGTATTTTTTTTGCATAACTTCTTCTCCTTTTATTTTTTAAATTCCAAACCAATATCTGTAAAAAATTCGGGTGTATCTCGCCAATTTTCCTTTACTTTTACAAAAAGGAAAAGATTAACCTTTTTCCCCATAATCAAAGACATTTCCTCTCTGGCTTTTGTCCCAATAGATTTAAGTTTTGATCCCTTTGCACCAATTATAATTGACTTATGATTTTCCGAACTGGTATATATTGTCTGTCGTATAGTTATTGAGTTTTTATCATCTTCAATTTTATCAGTTTTAATTGATATTGCATAAGGAAGTTCTTGATGTAAAAGTTCATAAATTTTTTCTCTTGTGATTTCAGCAAGGTGTAGTTCCAATGGTAAATCACTGGTTGTGTTTTTATCAAAATAAAACGGAGATTCCGGCATTTGTTTTTCCACCCACTTAATCAATTCATCGACACCGTCATTGTTAAGTGCAGAAATCATAAAAATTTCTTTAAATAAATTTGGTGCAGCTGTTGTAATTTTAGCAGTTAATTCAAGCAATTTTTCCTTTTCCAATAAATCTACCTTGTTAAGACATAAAGCAATAGGTGTATTTATAGTTTTAAGGTGTTTTACAATATTGTCAAAAGTTGGAGTAATTCCCTTATGTGCATCAAGCAAAAACACAACACAATCGCTGTCATTCATAGCAGACCAAGCACTTGATACCATAGCCTTATCAAATTTTTCCTTTGGATTAAAAATTCCAGGTGTATCAACAAAAATCATCTGGATGTTGTTATTTGTTTTAATTCCTCGTATTTGATTTCTTGTGGTTTGAACCTTATGCGAAGTAATTGACACCTTTGTTGCCAAAATAGTATTAAGCAAAGTTGATTTGCCACTGTTTGTTGCTCCAATTAAAGCGACAAAGCCACATTTTGTATTATTTGTTATTTCTGTTTCGTTCTTTTTCATCTTCTGCCTGTATTTCTTCATTTATTTTTGTTACAAATTCTTCTATTTGTTTTAAAATACCAAATTCTTCCCATTTGTTAAGTATAATAAATCTTCCACGACATGCCATAATTCTGTTGTATTCAGTTATAAATTTTCTTTTATTAAGTTTAAACGTTTTATCAAAATTTGCAATACAAACAGATAAAGACACCTCATCAAAATTTTTATAAAAATTTGCAGCACAAATACGAAAATATCTAAGTATTCTAAATGGATCCTGATCAACACTATCCAAAGGATCGCCAATAAATTTTACAACGCCATTTTTTAAATCTTCTAACCCATTAAATGGATCAATAACATTACCATTTTTATCAACATAGATTGCATTTATTGTAAAATCCCTTCTTTGGGCATCAATAACTGGATCGGTAATAAATTTAACTTCTGGATATCTAGAAAAATAAAATTTTTGTTTCTTTTTTATTTTTTCGTATTTATCTTTTCTTAGGGTTGTAATTTCAAATTTTTCATCTGCGAAAAAAGATCTTACCGTTCCAAATTTTATACCGGGAGCATCGTGCCTTAAATTATTTTCTTTGAACATTTCTATCATTTTTTCTGGAAGCATAGTTGTTGCTAAATCTATATCATCAACAGGATTATCAAGCAAGGAATCCCTTACAGCGCCACCAACAACATAAAGTTGTTCGCCGTATCCTTCAAACAAAATAAAAAGCTTTTTCAAGTACTTATTTTTCAAAAATGTAAATTTCATTTTTAAATCCTTGCATCTTTTTTGATTCTATTATAACATACAAAAACGATATTAGAGGAATAGTTTTTGTTAAAGTTAAAAATAAAATCACTACTTATTATATTATGCGTAAATGTTTTATTTTCGCAAGAGGTTTTTTCTGCTAAAAAAGATAGACAAAGTCTTGCAAAGATAAATAAGGAAATAGAGAATAAAAAGAAGGCTACCGCTAAATTAGAAAAGGAACAGCAAAAGCTTTCAAAGGAAATTCGCCAAACTCAAAAGAAAATGGTCGAAATCGCTAATAATGTTAAACAATATGAACGAAAACTTTCTGGTTATGATAAACAACTTTCTGATCTTCAATGGAGGGAATCTGTCCTAAATAAAAAGATTGAGGCAAATAACGCTGATCTTATTAAAATTATTGCTGTTTTTGAAAATATTTCACAGGTTCCAAAGGGGTATCTATTCATATCTCCGGCAAGAATTGATACTGTTTTCCAAAGTTCAATTTTGTTAAGGAGTTTGGTCGATGAATTAAACAAATCTACCAAGGTTTACAGGCAAGATTTGGAGGATTTAATAAAAACAAAGGATGATATTACTATTGCAAAGGTTTCAATTCATACTTTGACCAAAAAGGTAAAGGGGGAAAAGGATAAAATTGCTGATTTGATAAAAACCAAAAAATCTGCACAAAAAAAATTGACTACCGAACAAGAAAAAAACAAACGTGAAATCAAAAGACTGATTGCAGAATCCAAAACAATCGAAGAATTTATCAAAAAGGCTGAAAAATTAAGAAAAGAACGGGAAAAAAAGAAAAATGAAAAACCTGTTATTGTAAGAAAAGCTACGGGGACAGCTCCACTTCCTGTAAGCGGAAATATCACAACATATTTTGGAGAACATACAAAAAAGGGTGTGACATCAAAGGGTATTTATATAAAACCACGTTCTAACTCACAAGTTATTTCTCCGGCCGATTCAGATGTTGTATTTTCAGGAAGTTTTTACGGATTTAAAAATTTACTTATTCTTCATTCTACGGATGATTATTACATAATTCTTGGTGGCATGAGTAATATTTTTGCCGAAGAAGGTCAAAATCTTCTTTCTGGCGAACCAATTGGAGAAATGGGTGATTCGGAACTTTATATTGAAATAAGGGACAGGGAAATACCGATAAATCCACTTAAATATTTTAAATTTTAAGGAAATTATTGCAATTTTATATTATTTAGTGTTTTAATTATAATAAATAAAGGAGATTATTATGGTTCAAAAAAAATCATCATTTACAAAATTATTTACAGTATTGGCATTTGTATTTTTTATTGCCTCTGTTGTATCTTATGAAATTTCATCATCAAAATTTTCTGGTGCCGCATCAAAAAATACAAAGTCAGATAAAAAAGATGCAGATGTTTATGAAATGCTTGAACTTTTTGGTAAGGCATTTGAAATTACAAAAGATAGATATGTTGATGAAGTTGATAATAAAAAACTTATTGAAGGTGCTATTGATGGTATGCTTTCAAAACTTGATCCTCACTCAAGTTTTTTAAATGAGGAAGATTTTAATTCTATGAATGAACAAACTTCTGGTTCATTTGGTGGTCTTGGTATCGAAGTCACAATGGATAAGGGAGTAATTAAGGTTATTTCTCCACTTGATGATAGTCCTGCTTTTAAATCAGGAATTCAGGCTGGTGATTTGATTACACATATTGATGATGTTCAAGTCCAAGGCTTGACTTTACAGGAAGCAATCAAAAGGATGAAGGGAAAACCAGGTACAAAAGTAAAACTTAAAATTTTCCGTGAAAATTCGGAACCATTGGATATTACAGTGACCCGTGATATTATCAGAACAGAACCTGTAAAATATAAAATGAAATCAGATGATTCTGTTGGTTATATTCGTCTTTCTACATTTAATGAAAATTCATATAATGATATGGTAAATGTTATTAAAAAGATAAAATCAAATAATCCAAAGATTTTGGGTTATATCCTTGATTTAAGAAATAATACAGGCGGACTTCTTGATCAGGCTGTAAAAATTTCTGATGCATTTTTAACAGAGGGTGAAATCGTTTCAATTATGTCCCGTCAAGAAAATGCAAGTCGTGTTTTCTTTGCATCCGAAGGTGATATATTGGATAACAAACCATTGGTTGTTATTATAAATGGAGCATCAGCATCAGCTGCAGAAATTGTTGCCGGAGCATTACAAGATCATCGTCGTGCTGTTTTGATTGGAACAAAGACTTATGGAAAGGGATCTGTGCAAACACTTATTCCTATTGGGGATATTGCTCTTAAAATTACAACTGCAAGGTATTATACCCCAAGTGGTCGTTCGATTCAGGCTGATGGTATTGAACCAGATGTAGAGGTCAATCGTGCAAAACTTGAAGAAGTAAAAGAAGACAGAATGTTTTCAGAAGAAACTTTAACTAATGCCCTTAAAAATGATACAAAAGATAATTCTATTTTTAAGAAAGATGCAAAGGCAGAACGTGAAAAGTTAGAGGAAGAACGTGATAAAAATGATTATCAACTTAACAGAGCTATTGATATGGTAAAGGCTTTGGCTATATATGGTCAACGTTTTACAGAAAAACCAAAAAGTACGCCAACAAAGGTTTCTAGTAAAACACAGGCAAAGCCAAGTTCTGCACAAAAGCAAACCTTGAAAAAAACGAAATAAAAAATCCTCCATTTTGGAGGTTTTTTTAAAATGTCATATTAAAACTTGTTTCAATTAGGTTGTATATTTTTTCATCTTCAATACTACCATCTAAAATGACAGTAATCCAATGCTTTTTATTCATATGATATGCAGGATAAACTTTTTCTTTGTTTGATAACAAAAAGTCAATAAATTCTGGTGTGTTTTTTACATTTAAAACATCAATTTTCTTTTTTGAATTAAATCCCAATCTATCAGCAGAAATTTCCATAATTATACCATACCATTTTTTTGAATCATTATGCCTTAACACCTCGTTTTTAGGGGAAGAAACCCATGGCTTTTCAGGTATAGTTTGATATTTTTTATTTACATATTTTAAAAGTTTTTCACGATTAAGCATTATATTTTTAACTTTTTGAATTCATTTTCTGTTAAATCAATTGCATTTGGATTTTCCTGCATCAAAGATGTAAGAAGATCGCATGGAATAAATCCATTTGCTTCACGAAAATCCATAATATTTGCATGTTTACCAATAACTTCTACCCATTTGGTTTTATTAAGGATATCTTGAGGAACATTTGACACATCAATAATGGTATTATTCATTGAAATAATTCCAATAACAGGACATTTATATTTCCCATCAATAACCATATATGATGTTGCAAAATTTGCACCACTTTTAAGTTTTGCACGAAGTAAATCCTTCCACTTGTTTGTATGGCTTAAACTTCGTGAATATCCATCTTTATATCCAATATTTAGTATTGCAATTTTCATATCTTTTTTTGCCTTATATCCGGCAAAATAACCAACACTATCCCCCTTGCATAGATATCTCGTTTGAAGTATTTTTGTATACACACTTTGAACAGGTTTCATTTCCTTTAGAAGGCCATAAATTCCATAACCTATACGAACCAAGTCAAAATGATATTCTTTTGGCAATCTGAAACTTCCTCCAGTTGCAGATAAGCTTAGTTTTGCTTTAGGAAAATGGCGAGTAATTGTTAAAAAATTAGAAAGTTGTTTTCTGTTATTTTTATCTTTCTTATTATATGAACTATGTAAATGGCTTATGTACAATACAATTTCGAGATTAGTTGTGAATCTTTTATAATTTTCGGAAAAATATATTGTTTCAACACTTGTGAGTCCAGTTCTATGCATTCCGGTGTCAAAATGAATTCCAATTTTTGCCTTTTTATTTAATTTTTTAAGAGTATTGTTGTAATTTTGTATTTGTTCAAGGTTTACACATATAGGAATAATTCCATTTTCGATGAAAGTTTTTTCCTGTCCCTTTTGGACACCAGCAAAGGTATATATATTTGCATTTTTGTTTTTGAGTAAAGATTTAACTTTTAATGCTTCTATTATATCCTGACAGAAGAAATCAGAAATTTTATTTCTTTCAAATACAGGTAAAGTTTTTTCAATTCCAATACCATAGGAATTTGCCTTTACTACCACACCAAGTTTGTTTTTAAATATTTTTTTTGCATATTTAACATTTTCTTCAAAGTTTTTCTCATTGAAAACGCGAATTATATCATAATTTTCAAAATTTTTCATATCTTACCTCTTTCATACAGAATAAATTCTATATTTTTTCTTATAAATATACAAGTAAAAGTTTCTATTGATTACTGGCTTTTTTTCTTATAAAATATTAAGATATTAAATTGAAAAGGATAAATAAATGCAACTTTTAAAATTATTAGATGGTATTTCATATGAAATAGAAAATAAAAATTTGGATATAGATATAAAATCTATTGAAAATAATTCTTTGAAAGTTATTGATGGTAGTCTTTTTATCGCGGTAAAGGGGACTAAGATTAATGGTGCTGATTTTATTCCATCGGCTATTAAATCTGGTGCAGTTGCAATTTTAACAGATAAGGAAAATAAAGATTATATAAAATATCAAACATATCCCGAAATACCATTTATATTCGTAGATAACATAAGACTGATTGAATCTGTTATTGCAAGTCATTTTTATCCAAATCAACCTGATTTTATTTGTGCAGTAACAGGAACAAATGGAAAAAGTTCTGTTGTTAATTTTATCCGTCAAATGTGGGAATTTGTTGATATAAAATCAGCATCTATTGGAACGGTTGGTATTCATACCTCTGATGGTGTCGGCGGAAAAACTTTGACAACGCCAGATGCAATTGATTTGCATAAAAATTTAGACTCTCTTACTTTATCAGGCGTAAAGAATATTGCAATTGAAACATCAAGTCATGGTATTGAACAACATCGTGCAGACAGTGTTCACATTATGACAGCAGGTTTTACAAATATTTCAAATGACCATCTTGATTATCATAAAACAGTAGAAGAATATTTTAATGCAAAGCTAAGGTTATTTTCGGAACTTCTTGATAAAAATGGAACTGCTGTTATAAATATTGATGATATCAGGGGGGATAGTATAGTTAATACTTGTAAATCCCGAGGAATAAAAACTATTACATACAGTGAAGAAAAATCATCTGATATTAAACTTGAAAAATATGAAATAGTAGAAGATAAGCAAAAAATTACTTTATCAATATTTGGAAAAAAGTATGATATGATTTTAGATCTTGTCACAAAGTTCCAAATATTCAATTTTATGTGCGCATTTGGAATGTTTATTTCATCATGCAAAGATTGGGAAAAAATTCTTCCTTATGTTTCAAATATTAAAAATGAAAAGGGACGTATTGAATATGTTGCGACAACCCCCAATGGTGCAAAAATTTATGTGGATTTTGGTCATAATGGGGATGGACTTAAAAAACTTTTAACAGAGTTTCGTCCCTATGTAAAACATAATCTTGTTTGTATTGCTGGTTGCAGTGGTGACAGACCTGAAATACGACGTATTGAAATGGGACAAGTTTTAAATCAATATGCCGATACAGTTATAATTGTTGATGATAATCCAAGGACAGAAAATCCTGAAAATATTCGTAAAACTTTGCTTAAATATTGTCCAAAGGCAAGGGTAATTCCAAATCGTTATGATGCAATCAATGAAATAATTGATACATCCAGAGATTGGGATTCAATAATAATTTGTGGAACTATGTATGAAAAGGATAAAGAGTTTATTATGAAAAAATTGGCTTTGCCATCAAAACCTCTTAATAAACTTTTAAATGATGCCGGGTATAAGATTGATTCTGCACCAGATATTCCAATACATCTTGTGTCTTGTGATTCAAAAACTATAAAAGATGGAAGTATTTTTGTCGGAATAAAAGGTTTTTCAAAAAACGGAGCCGATTATTCGTATGATGCAATAATGAATGGGGCAAAGGCGATAGTCGTTGAACCATCTTATCAATTCAATGACAAGGTTTCAAAACTTATTTCTGAAAAAAATATTACTGTAATAAAAACAGAAAATACAAGAAAGGCATTGGCTGATTTGGTATTTACATTTTATGACAAAAAACAGCCTGATACTATTTGCGCAATCACAGGAACCAGTGGTAAATCTTCGGTTGTTGATTTTACAAGACAAATTTGGGGATTATTGTCTTTGCCGACAATAAGCATTGGAACAATAGGTATGATTGTTGAAAATGTTTACAGCCGAAAATCAATAGTAAAATTCAGTGATGCTGATCATACAACTCCTGGAAATGGTGAGGCATATAAATTTTTGAAATATTTCAAAGAAAAAGGTGTCGAACATGGTGCAATAGAATTATCAAGTCATGGCCTTGATCAATTCCGCATGGAAAATATTAAAATTTCAGCTGCTGGTTTTACAAATTTGGGAACTGATCATTTGGAATTTTATGGAAGTTATGATGCTTATTTAAAATCGAAATCAAAACTTTTCCGTGAAAATCTTGATGCTTCGGGAACGGCAGTTTTAAATGCAGATGTTTCCGAATATGAATATTTAAAACAAATTTGTGATAACCGAGGAGTTAAGGTTTTTTCATATGGGCGCAATGGTTCTGATCTTAAAATTATTTCACAAATCACAAGTTTAGAAGGGCAGGTTGCCGATGTCGAATTATTTGGTAAAAAATATCATTTGGATTTGAAAATTCTTGGTTCGTTCCAATTAAATAATTTGTTATGTGCATTGGGAATGGTTGCTGCAACCACACCAAATTGGGAAAAGGTAATACCTCTTCTTGGCAGTATTAGAAATGCCCTTGGTCGTCTTGAATATATGGGAAAAACAAAGTCAAAAGCAAGCATTTATGTTGATTTTGCATATAAAGGCGAGGCATTAGAAAATACTCTTAAAAATCTTCGCACTATGTTAAAACCAGGTGGAAGAATTATAAATGTTTTCAGTACTTGTGGCGATATTTACGAAGCAAAAACCAGACGTTTTGAACTTGGAACTGCTACACATAAATATGCAGATATTTCAATATTAACTGATGATTCTCCAAGGTGCGAAGATCCACAAAAAATTCGTAATGATATTTTAAAGTATTGTCCTGAGGCAATAGAAATTAAAACAGGTCGTCGTGATGCTATTAAAAAGGCAATGGAAATTTCACAGGAAAATGATGTCATTTTGGTTGCGGGAAAAGGTCATGAGGATTATGTCACATTTGGAACAAAAAATATCCCATATACAGATCAGGAAACAATACTTGATTTGATAAAGGAAGGGTTTTAAAAATGATTGACAATTTCTCAGTCATATGTTAAAACTTTAGCATCGCAAATTTATTGTTAAGAGAAGGAAAATAAAGTGTTAAAATTATTCTTTTTATTGATTTCTACTTTTATTTCATCAAAGGTTTTGGCCAATCCAGCGTGTGCAGTTTGTACCGTTGCGATGGGGGCGTTTCTTGGTATTTCAAGGGCTCTTGGAATTTCTGATAATGCAACTGGTGTTTGGATTGGTGGACTTCTTTTAATGACATATTATTTCACAATAAAGTTTGTTGAATATAAAAAATGGACATTCAAGTTTTACAGAATTTTTTGGGCTTTAATGACATTACTTCTTGTTCCTGTAATGTATAATTTTGTGACTTATAAATTTGATACATTTTTTGGAATTGATGCATTTTTAGTAAGTATGATTGCTGGTGCTTTTGCATTTTGGCTTTCCCAATTTATATATCAAAGAATGAAAAGTGCAAACAATGGGCACGCCCATTTTCCATTTGAAAAGGTTGTAATGGCTATACTATTCTTACTTATAACATCAATTATATTTAATTATTTGCCATAATAAAGGAGGATGAAATGTTGAAAAATAATAAAAGAGAAAAAAGTTTAAAAGAATTTGTTGAAAAAATTGATAATATGAAAAAGGTTAATCCAAAGGATTTATCCTCTGATCAGGATTTATCAATTGCAATTATGAACCTTATTTCTATCGAAGAACATCTTATCTTTTCTGGTGCAAAAACTGGTAAAACATCGTATTATGATTTAATAGAAGAAATTCGTGATATGCGTAAAACATTGATGCAAAAAATGATAAAGGAATACGAAGGTGAAGTTTGGTGTATTTCAAAACATTTGCTTGGTGCTGCATATCGTTTAATGGAAGTCGGAACAAAACAACAATCTATGGGTAATACAAAAGAGGCGTATGATTTATTTGATAAGGCGTATGAACTTTATTGTCTTTTCTGGGGCTTAAATATGAATGCAATTAACCTAAAAGATGTTGAGTGGGTAAAGGAAACAGGTGTCGATATAAAGGAAATACAGTCTCATCTTAAGAATTTAAAAATTGCAAATCAAGATGTAAAGATTTCCAAATCTGTTTCAAAAACAGAGAAAAAACCAACAAAAATTTCAAAATTAAAAGAAGCTGTTAAAAAAGCAGTTAACTGTTGTATTGAATAAATTTTACAGATTTTTTTCAATTCCCCAGTTTCTATTGGGGAATTTTTTTATCAGTTTTTTTAGGTTCTAACTTAATATCGTTAAAATCATCAAATCTGTTATCACGAATAATTCGTTTTACATCAAGTATATATCTATCTTTTTCGGTGGAGTAATGAACCATAGAACTCATAAGCCATCTTCCAAACAAAGGTTTATTTTGTTCACGAAGTTTTGCTCTCATTCTTCTGAAGCCGGCATAATATCTTGTTCTGTTAAGGTTGTTTGCATAACTATCCACCGAATCATAAAGTGTAGGGAAAGTTTTTATTCTGTGAATAAGTCCATTTTTCCTTGCTCTTGGAAGCATACCTTCACCGCCCCATGTCCATTCAGCAAATATAGAATTTCCTTTTATAAGGAATCTTGATTCTCCCCATCCTGTTTCTTGAACAGCCTGACCCAAAGCCATAGAAACGGAAATTTCATCCAATTTTACAAGTACATCTTTTATATCTCCAGTTTCGGTTTTATATTCTTGTTGAATATATTCGAAAAACTTAGTTTCCTCATCAGAAAGTTTTTGTTTTTTATCTATTTTTTCCTGTATTTTTAAAAGTTTTTCACGTTTTTCTTTTAATTCCTCATTTTTTTTCAAAATTAATGGTAAAAGGAATTTTATAAACAAATCCTTTTTATCTTTTGCAGATTCTATCATATTAAAATCATCAGGAAGTGATTGTATAAAGATTCTTGGAACATCAGCCTCTTTGTTTCGGATTTTTTGTAAATCATAACCAGAATTAAGGAAAAACTGTTGCATTTTTCGATATGATGTTATGTGGGAATTGGTATCATAAAATACCATAGTTCCTGAGATAATAGCAACAATTACCAAAATTATAGTAGCTATATAAATAGGGATGAACTCACTTTTAAAGAATTTACGTAAAAGAAAATTCCATCTTAACTTAATATGATGAATTATAAATTTGTAAAAAATACAACAAATCTGCCATAAATTAGGGAATTTTACGGTTATTATTTTCTTATTTTTGCGTTTTTGTTTTACTTTTCTCATACTTTTCCAAAATCTTATAAATTTTTTTATTATTTGTAAAGAACTAAATTTTTGATAAAATTGAAAAAAAATGATGACTCTTTAAAATTAGGGTGTTATAAATATTAAAGCACTAAATAGGGGGCTGTTTTGAATAAGTTAAGTACATCAAAAGCATTAAAGATACAAAAAATCAAAAACTTAATCAGAAAGATTTTTGTTATTCTGTTTATTATGTTTTCGTTTATCTTAATATTTATTGGAAAACCAGATAATTTTATTTTAAGTAAAACAAGTGGTGTTGTTGCCGATGTGATGTCTCCGTTTATAAAAATAATTTCTTATCCTATTTATATTGTTGGTTCATTTGTTGAGGATATAAAAAATTTCAGCAGTGTTGATGCGAAAAATTCTGAATTAAGAAATGAAATTTCAAAACTAAAAGAGCAACTTAATTATTTCAAACAAATAGAAGTTGAAAATCAACAACTTAGAAAGATGACAAATTTCAAAACTAATGGGGTAAATTATCTTTTATCAAGTCGTGTTTTAGGTTCAACTGGTTCTGGTTTTACCCATTCATTTTTAGTTGATGCTGGTGCAAAGGATGGTGTAAAAAAATACCAAGGTGTTCTTGTCGATGGTTATCTTGTTGGTCAAATAAGTGCTGTTGGAAATCATTATTCAAGGATGATTCTTATTTCTGATGCTACATCAAAAATACCTGTGCAAATTGAAAGGACTAAGACAAGAGCATTTTTAATAGGTGATAATACTGATTATCCACAGGTTGTTCATTTTGAAAATCAGGAACCTGTTCAAATTGGTGATGTGGTTGTCACATCTGGTATGGGTGGTAATTTACCAGCAGGGCTTCCTATTGGTATTATTGGAAGTATAAGTGAAGATAACGGAATAATTATTCAACCTTTTGTAAACAGGTCAAATATTGATTATATAAAGGTTATAAAAACTTCACATACAGAAGGAATAAAAAATTTCCTTGTTGAAACAAAGGTGACAGATTGAGGTAAAAATTGGTTCGCAGGAATAAATATAAATGGTTATTTAGTTTTTTAGCAAGACAAGTTCCTTTGTTAAGCAGTTTTTTAATACTTGTATTTTCATTTGTTATTATTCCATTTTATAATGTAAAATCGACACTTGTTCTTATTCCAATATTTTTTTGGGGAATGAAAAAGGTTAAAAGTTTTGATTTCTTTTTTGTAATGTTTTTTGGTTTTATTCAGGATTTTTTGGATGGAACACAATTTGGTTTTAATATGTTTATATTTTTAAGCATGTATTTTATTGTTTATTACCAGAAATTTTTTCCACTAGATGAATCATTTTCTTTTTCATATTTAGCATTTTCTATTTCTACATTTGTGCTTATTTTGATTAAATATTTTGTAATTTCAAGTATGTTTGTTGAAAATATAAACTTTTTTAATATATTGGTTAGTTGGGCAATTTTAATATTGTTCTATCCATTATTTTATTGGTTATTGAAACAACTTTATGAAAGAATAGTAAGGAAGTATAATGCGTGATGCAGAATTGATTAAGGTTTTTAATCGTCGTGCTCTTCTTGTTGCAGGAGGCGAGTTTTTTCTTTTTTCAATTCTTGCTGGTCGTCTTTATCAACTTCAAATTCTTGATAGTGAAAAATATAAAAAACTTTCAGAAAAAAATAGTGTCAGAATAAAACTTTTACCACCACCACGTGGCGTTATTGCTGACAGGTTTGGTGTCGAACTTGCCGTTAATGTAAACAGTTATGGTATTCAAATGATACCAGAGGAAGTGACTGCCCAAGGTTTAACAGTTGAAGAAATTTTGGAACGTATTTCTGAACTTATTCCATTAACAGAAAAGGAAAAAGAAAAGGTCCTTAAAAATGTAAAAAAGAAACGTGCATTTTTCCCTGTATTCATAAAAAATAATTTGGGTTGGAATGAAATGGCAAAGATCCAAGTGAATAATCTGGATTTTACTGGTGTTTATGTAGAAGAGGGAAAACGTAGACATTATCCATTTGATGAAATTGCTGCACATGTTATTGGATATGTTTCTGATGTGACAGAACAAGAATTAAGGGATGATCCATCTCCTATTTTACAACTTCCTGATTTCAAAACAGGAAAGGCGGGTATTGAAAAATTAATGGACAAAGAACTTCGTGGTGAAGTTGGTGAAACAATCCAGGTTGTCAATGCAACTGGCCGTGTAATTGAAACACTTGAGGATAAAAAGAAAAAGGCTATTCCTGGTCAACGTATAAATTTAACTATTGATAAAAGATTACAAGAATATGCATATAACAGGATTCATGATGAAAGTGCCAGTGCTGTTGTTATGGATATTTATAATGGTGATATTTTGATGATGATTTCTGTTCCATCATATAATCCAAATATATTTTTGGATGAAGATGTTTCAGCAAAGGAATTTGAAAAATTATTTACTAATCCACGACATCCATTTATAAATAAGGCCATAGAGGGTTTATATTCTCCCGGATCTACATTTAAGATGATGACTGCACTTGCAGCACTTGCAGATGGTAAATTAAATTCAAATACAAAAATAAATTGTGCCGGTCATATGGATTATGGTGATGGTCGTTATCATTGTTGGAATACTGCCGGTCATGGACTTTTAAATCTTGAACAATCATTACTTCATTCTTGTGATATTTTTTATTACACTTTGGCGACAAAGGTAAGTATGGATGTTATCCAAGATATGGCATATAAATTTGGTCTTGGTGATTATACGGGTGTTGAACTTGCAAATGAAAAGAAGGGGCAAGTTCCTGGGCGTGAATGGAAAAGAAATTATAAAAGTGAGGCATGGTATACTGGTGATACCATTACCGCTTCTATTGGTCAGGGGTATACATTGGTTACACCATTACAACTTGCTGTTATGACATCGCGAATTGCTAATGGTGGTTTTGTTGTAAAGCCAAGAATTATAAAAAATAAAAATGATGCAAATATAATTTTCCCATCACTTAATATTGATCCTCATCACCTTAATATGATTAAAAAGGGAATGTTTGCCGTCGTAAACAGACCAAATGGTACAGGAAAAACTGCTTATTTTGATTTTAAGGGAAATCATATGGCTGGTAAAACAGGAACAACTCAGGTTAAACGTATTACTCGTGAAGAGCGTGCCAAGGGTGTTATAAAGCAAGAGGATTTACCATGGAAATACAGAAACCATGCTTTGTTCGTTGGATACGCTCCATACAAAAATCCAAGATATGCAATAAGTGTTGTTGTCGAACATGGAATGTCTGGTTCTGGGGCTGCAGCTCCTATTGCCAGGGATATTATGATGAAAACTTTGGAACTTTATTTATAGGAGGAAAAAAATAATGCTTGATTATTCTGTTATGAAAAAAAGCGATAGAATGAATATCTTTTCAAAGTTTTTTTATTTGAATTGGAAATTAGTATTTTTACTTTTAGGTGTTTGTTGTATTGGCATTATGATTTTATATAGTGCGGGAAAGGCAGAATGTGCTGATCAATTCAAATGTATGATAAGTTATGGAAGTTGGACCCCATGGGCATTATCACAGGTGCCTAAAATTTTAATAGGTTTTTTAATTTTATTTGCTGTCGCTGTTATTGATTTAAAGGTTTGGGTTAAATATGCATATTGGTTTTATGGAATATCAGTTATTCTGTTAATAGGAGTTATGTTTTTTGGTCATGTTGGTATGGGAGCGCAACGTTGGCTTAATCTTGGGTTTATGAAAATTCAACCATCTGAACTTATGAAAATTGCACTTGTTCTTGCTTTGGCAAAATATTTTGCTGCGTTAAGTATAAATGAAATACATAGCAATTATTATCTTATTTTCCCTGGATTTTTGGTTTTACTTCCTGTTGCACTTGTGCTTCAACAACCTGATCTTGGGACTGCAATGACTTTGATAATTGTTTCCGCCATAGTATTTTTTATTGCCGGTGTCCAGATTTGGAAATTTGCAGCAGTTCTCTTAGTTATACTTTTATCATTTCCGATTATTTGGAAGTATGGACTTCATGACTATCAAAAACAAAGAATTATCATTTTTATGAATCCAGAAAAGGATATTATGGGTTCAGGATACCATATTACACAATCAAAAATAACTCTTGGTTCAGGTGGCTTTTGGGGTAAAGGATATTTAAAGGGAACACAAAGTCATTTGAATTTTCTTCCTGAAAAGCAAACTGATTTTATTTTTACAATGTTTGCAGAAGAATTTGGAATGTTTGGTTGCCTTTGTTTATTTGCTCTTATTACAGCAGTTATTTGGCAATGTTATCGTGTTGCCTTTGTCAGCAGAAATAATTTTGGAAAGTTGCTGACTTTAGGACTTGCAGCTAATTTCTTTGTTTACTTTTTTATAAACACAGCCATGGTTATGGGATTACTTCCTGTTGTTGGTGTTCCATCTCCACTTTTATCATATGGTGGAACGGCTATGATGACTCTTTTATTGGGGTTTGGTCTAATAGAATGTTGCTATGTTCATAGTGATATGCTTATTAGTTCAAAAAGTAATTATTTATAAAATTACTTTCCCAAACAAAATGATGAAAATATTTTATCAAGAAGTTCATTGAAATAAATTTTTCCAGTAATTTTACCTATTTCTGCACTTGCAAGACGAATATTTTCTGCCTTTAAATCTATTTCATTTTCTTTTATTGCTTCTTTTAAAAACGAAATACAATTTGCAAGAGCATTTTTATATCTTTGTTGTGTTAATGTAGCATCAGAATGATTTTCCATTTTTAATTTTATTTTCTTTATAAATGTATTCCAAAACTTTTCCCAATTTGTTCCATTTTTAACTGAAATTGGAATAATATATTTTGGAAGACTTAAAATTTGTTTTTTATCTATTTTATTAAAAACAACAATAGTATCATCGTCAATTTTATTTTTATCAACAGATCGTATGCCATCAATCATGTAAATTTTTATATCAGCCTTTGCTGCAATATCAAGGGCTTTTTTTATACCCTTCTTTTCGATTTTATCATTTGTTTTTTCATTAAGGCCGGCAGTATCAGAAATATTAACCTTGAATCCATTTATATCCAAACTTGCATCAACAATATCTCTTGTTGTTCCAGCAATATTTGAAACAATAGCCTTGTTTTCGCCAATAATCTTATTGAAAATTGATGATTTTCCGACATTTGGCTTTCCAATAATTGCAACTTTTAATCCTTGTTTTATAAGTTGTGCTGATGTTGCTGTTTTAATATGATTTTCAATTTCTTTTATTAAAATTTTTAATTCATCATCATTTTTTTCAATTATATTTTTAGGCATTTCATCATCTGAAAAATCAATTGACGCCTCACACCATGCAAGAATTTTTACTAATTTTTCACGCCATGAATTATAAAGTTTTGAAAGTTCACCATTAGTATTTGAAAGAGCAAGTTGTTGTTGCGATTTTGTTTCTGCATCAATTAAATCAGCAATAGCTTCCACCTGAGTCAAATCAAGTTTATTATTTAAAAAAGCCTGTTTTGTAAATTCTCCATTTTCAGCAATTTTTGCTTTTTTAAACAAAGATAATGCTTCGTAAATACTATCAATAACAGCAATACTTCCATGTGTATAAAGTTCTACTGTATCTTCACCAGTATAAGATGCAGGCCCCTTAAAAAATACAGCCATACAACTATCTAAAAGTATTTTTGATTTTGGATTATAAATATTGGTGAACTTTACAACATTTGGTTTAAAACTTTTCCCATGGCTAAGTTCTGAAAGTATATTATATGATTCAGGTCCCGAAATACGAAACACCGAAACACCAGCCTTACCATAAGCAGAACTTAACGCGAAAATAGTATTTGCATTTTTCATTTTATTCTTTTATTTCCTTAATTTTCCAAATATCTTTTGCATAGCTTTCAATTGTTCTATCTGATGAGAAAAATCCGGAATTTGCAGTATTTATTACAGACTTTTTCCACCAAAGTTTTTGATTCTTATATGCCTCATCAATTTTAAGTTGAGTTTTTACATAAGAATTAAAATCAGCAAGCAACATATATTCATCATTATTATTAAAGAATGCGTTCATCAAATTTTTATATCTATCCGT
>JAEEGL013706708.1_pt1 | contig 18113 bp, 15 predicted proteins | sample 9134231 | NCBI WGS metagenome assembly JAEEGL01 (sample SAMN16246548, study PRJNA631951) | gut metagenome | biome: gut microbiome; feature: rumen; material: fiber-attached | host: Bos | place: Iran: Karaj | collected 2018-10 | reverse complement strand
TTGGCCGCGTCGTTCTTTTCTTTTTTGTGTTTGATGTTCGCAAATTTCGAATGTCCTGACATAGAAGTTCTTCCTTTCTCGTAATATCTTTATCATTATGTCCCGCAGGACTATATAGCTAACGGGGCCAGCACGATGACCGAGATCAGCGGGATCGTCAGCACCGACATGACTGTCGATATGAACACATACCGCGATGACACAGTTCTGTTATATCCGTACTGCTGTGCAAACAGCACACCGTTTGCAGATCCGGGCATGGCCGCGATCACGACCAGAACCCCCTTGATCAGCGGATTGATCGGCAAAAAGTATACAAGCGCGAACACGATCAAGGGAAAGGCCACCAGCCTCACCGCTGCAAAAGCATATATGATCCAGTTCGTAAATGCTCCTTTGAGCGGACTCTCCGCCAAAGTCGACCCGACCACGATCATGGACAGCGGTACGGTCGCATCCCCGATGACATTCAGCGTGTCCTGAGCAGGACCGGTGAATTTGAATTTAAACAGCGCCAGGATCAACACCACGACCGCCGATACATTTGTGATATTGATCAGTTTGCGAAGGGAGAACTTTTGCTGTTCTCCGCTCCCCCGCGCATACAGCCAGATACCGTAGGTATACATCATGACACTGACCGGTATATTGAGCAGCGCCGCGTACACCAGCGCCTTGCTGCCCCAGAGCGCCCGTATCACCGGAAATCCCATAAACGCATTATTCGTAAAGATCGTATAATACTTGTACGCCGGCTTTTCTTTCTCCGATACCGGCAGTTTCTCCGGTACGACCCGGGCCACACCGAAGAATAACCCGTACATAATGACTGCGCAGAGTATCATCAGCATCAGGTCCGCCCGCTTCGCCTCCGTGGCTGCCAGCGAAGCCAGCATCATGCACGGCGTTGTAATATCTATGACCAGATCCGATAAGGCCTTATTAGTCCTGCTGTCCAGAATACCGAACCGGCATGCTCCGAACCCAAGCACCATCATCACTGCCAGCGACAGCATCTTGCCGAGCACATAGGAGAAGGTCATGCTTCCTCTTTTCTGATCTCAACGACCTGGATCATATTGTCCGATACACTCAACACTTTAAACACATAGCCGTTGTAATGTATCTTCGCCTTCTCATCTGGCGTAGGTATATGATCGAGGATCGATACAAGCAGACCGTTTAGTGTCTCATAGTCTCCCTCCTCGATCTCTATCGGTATCTCCTCCTGAAGGTCTTCCAGTTCAAGGATTCCCTTTGCCAGATAGCTTCCGTCATTTTGACGTGTGAGAAGGATCTCCTCCTCATCATATTCATCCAGGATATTGCCCATGATCTCCTCGATGATATCTTCCATCGTCGCGAGGCCGGCCGTCTGCCCGTACTCATCGACGACGATCACCATATGGCTCTTCTCTTCCTGCATCATCTCAAAAATACTGTCGATCTCTTTTGATTCCGGCACGAAGCTGACCGGCCGGATCGAATCCGTGAGTGACCGCAACGGCTCGTCTTTAAGTTCCGGAGTCAGATATGCTTTTACCGCGTCGCGCAAATGCAGCGTACCGATGATCGAATCGATATCGCCGTCATAAACGGGAAACCGCGAAAAATTCTTCGTAAGGATAAACATCAGCGCGTCGCCCAGCTTTTCATCCGCGCTCAGGGCTGCTACATCCTTTCTGTGGGTCATGATCGTCTTTACATCCTTGTCACCGTAGGTGAAGATATTGCGAATGATCTCCACTTCATTTTCGTCAAAGACACCCGCATTCTCCTCTTCGACGATCGACATGATCTTCTTTGCTACGCGCCGTTGAGCAGCGCCGCTCTTGTCTTGTTTCATAAAGATCTTCATCCTCCTTATGATTGCTCCGTCTCAAAAAAATCGAGTGATCCCACTACATCACCCTCATGGTAATACACTCTGGGTATCCGTTTGTTCAGATCACAGACAAACTCGTAATTAAATCTTCCTGACAGATCCGCCAGCTCCTCGACAGTGATCGTCTCATCTCCGTCTGTACCGATCAGTGTGACCTGATCGCCGAATACAGTCTCCGGTATATCAGTCACATCGACCATAAACTGATCCATACAGATCCGTCCCAGGATCGGCGCCCTCTTACCGTGAATCAGCACACTGCCTTTTCCGGAGAGCGAGCGAGGATATCCGTCGCCGTAACCGACCGGTATCGTGGCAATACGCATGACATCCGGAGCCGTAAAATCACCGCCGTAGCTGATCCGGCTGCCGGCTTCAACTGTCTTGACCATGATGACATGACTTTTTAATGACAGCGCGGGCTGTAAGCTGACCGATTTGAGATCGACATCCTGTGAGGGGCAGAGTCCGTAGAGCGCTATCCCCGCCCGAACGAGCGGATAGGTGAGTTTCGCAAAATCTATGATCCCGGCGCTGTTGGCGGCATGCGTCAATTTGAAGCTGACACCGCGCTCCCGAAGCGCGCTTATCATTGCTTCAAAGCGGCTGATCTGTTCATCCGTATATGTTTTGTCCGGCTCATCTGCCTTTGAAAAATGGGTGAACAGCCCCTCGCAGATCAATTCATTCATCTCAGCGATCTTGACGATCTCATCGACCGATGTTTCAGTGCAGGCAAAACCGATACGATTCATTCCGGTATCCAGTTTGATATGCACATAAGCCTTCTTCCCCAAAGCACGGGCACAGTCTGCTATCTGCTCTGCCATCTCACAGGTGTAGACATTGATCCTTACTTCCTCCCTGATCATAGACTCATATTGATCGGGGAAGACACACCCCAGGACCAGTACCGGTTTCTTTAAAGGAACATTTTTCAGCTCCAGGGCTTCATCCGCAGTAGCCACGCCGTATCCCCAGATAAAATCCAGTCCCTCAAGCATGGAACCTATCCTCTCGCACCCGTGACCGTAACCGTCCGCTTTGATGATCCCCATCATCATAGTATCCGCAGGCAGACGCCTGTGCATGGAAGTCAGATTATGTTCTATCGCGTCGAGATCGATCTCGGCACACACCCTGTTGTAATTATTCATCATCCTCATCTTCTGTCTCGTCGAACTCGAATTCATCGTCCCCGAATTCGTCATCCTCCAATTCATCCTCATCCTGCTCAAGTTCCCACATCGCTTCCGTGAGACTCTCCAACAGATCTCTGGCCATCATCGCGTGCTCGCCTGCGTCTTCCGCTGCAAGATCCCCGGCATGACCATGAATCCAGGCTCCCAGACAGGTCGCATCGTACAGATCCATTCCCTGTGCCATAAGACCTGTGATCAGACCCGAAAGCACATCGCCGCTGCCCCCGGCCGCCATACCGCTGTTGCCTGTATGATTCTCGTACAGAGCACCCGAAGGCGAACCTACAAGTGTTCTGTGGCCTTTGAGCAGACATACTGTACCTGACACAGAGCAAAAGCTTGTAACGATGGTCTCTTTGTCATTCAGGATCTCGTCCGTATTCATATGTGTAAGCGAAGTCATTTCTTTCGGGTGCGGTGTAAAGACAACACTCTGCCCCCTCAGACCGCTGATCAAGGCCTCTTCCCTGCCGATCAGAGTTATCGCGTCGGCATCCGCCAGCAGTGGTTTGTGCATATGCACTGCATATTCGCAGGAACTGCGGACAATATCAGCAGCCTGATCGCTCAGTCCCAGTCCACAGCCCAGGCCGACGGAATCCGCACGCCGAATCGACTGCTCGAGTTTATCAGCCAGCTTTTTATCCCCATCTCCGTAAACTGTCATCACTGCTTCCGGCAACAGCTGCTGCAGTATGACCCGGTTTGACTCATGAGTAAACAACTCCACAAGCCCGCATCCGGACCTGTAGGCGGCCATACCGGCAAGATAAGCTGCGCCGGCCATGCCGGGCGATCCGGTGATCAAAAGTGCGCGTCCGTACGTCCCTTTATGACTCTCAGCTTTCCTCACGGGGAGAAGCTCCCTGGGGTCGATTGTCGTTGCAATATATCCTATTTGTCCACCCTCCAAATATGCATACATATACAGAATAATTATATAAAAAAGCATGCTCAAAGTCAATGAGCATGCTTGTCGCAAACAAGTCTGTATACCAGTGTCAGACGTCCACTTTTCCGCTGTATTTGAGGCGGTCTCTATACTGTTCCAGCAGCGGTCTTACCTGACGTTCGAGATAACCTTCTGTCTGGTGCGCTGCACAGCCGATATAGCGTTCGGGAGCCAGTGCTCTCGCAGCCTTCTCCTCATCCAGACCAAAGGCCTCATCTGCTATCAGCCTGTCCATAAGGTCATTGTCCGCACCCTCTTCCTTAACGCGTCTGCCGGCCTCCATCGATGCCTCACGTATTTTCTCATGGAGAACCTGTCTGTCACCGCCCTCTTTAACGGCGTCCATCAGTATCGTCTCTGTTGCCATGAAAGGCAGTTCCTGCTTCAGATGTGCCTCAACCACTTTGGGATAAACGACCATGCCGTCAGTGACATTCATCATCAGCTCCAGAATGCCGTCGACTGCAAGAAACCCCTCGGCGATCGACAGCCGGCGGTTGGCGGAATCATCCAGTGTGCGTTCAAGCCACTGGCTGGCTGCAGTAATTGCCGGATTGACCGTATTGCAGATCACATATCGCGACAGAGCCGCTATGCGTTCGCTTCGCATCGGATTACGCTTATAAGCCATTGCCGAAGAACCGATCTGCTTCCTGCCGAACGGCTCCTCGATCTCCTTCATATGCTGAAGCAGCCGGATATCACCTGCAAATTTGGACGCTGAGACAGCTATCTGACCGAGAACGGACAGAACGCGGTAATCCGCTTTGCGGGAATAGGTTTGTCCTGAGACGGGAGTACATCCCGGGAATCCGAACTTCTCAGCCAATGCAGGATCCATCGCATCCACTTTATCGAAATCTCCGTCGAACAGTTCCAGGAAGGAGGCCTGTGTTCCGGTCGTACCCTTGCTGCCCAAAAGCAACAGAGAGCCGGCTGTGCGCTCCACATCTTCGAAATCGTCCATCAGATCACGGATCCAGAGAGTCGCCCTCTTCCCGACCGTCGTCGGCTGTGCCGGCTGGAAATGAGTATAAGCCAGCGTGGCCAGATCCTTGTATTTTTCCGCAAATTCGCCGAGATTGCGGATCGTGCACAAAAGCTTGTCTCCGATCAAGGCCAGCGCTTCTTTCATAATGATCATATCAGCGTTGTCCCCGACATAGCAGCTTGTAGCGCCAAGATGGATGATCCCTTTTGCTGAGGGACACTGCAACCCGTAGGCATAGACATGAGCCATGACATCGTGCCGAACTTCCCTCTCCCGCTCTCTAGCGTCATCATAATTGATCGTATCGACATGCTCCTGCATCTCAGCGATCTGATCCTCGCTGATCGGCAGTCCGAGATCCTTCTCTATCTGCGCCAGCGCCACCCAGAGTCTTCTCCATGTACTGAACTTTTTGTCAGCCGAGAAGAGATACTGCATCTGCACGCTCGCATAGCGTTGAGACAGCGGACTGATATATTTGTCAGTAGACATCACAATTCCTCCTAGACCGGTATCTCACGGTAAGTTTTCTTCCAATCGTTGATAACGCTGTCATCGATATGCTCCGGCACGCTTTCCTCCACCGCGCTGATAGCAGCGGCGTTTTCTTTGTCTGCCACCTTGAAGAGATCTTTCTCCGCAAGCAGCAGATGATATTCTTCAGCTGACATATACTGCCTGCAGGCGTATATATAGGCTCTTACCATCTCATAGTCATCACAGATCTGATAGGCAGCGCTGTAGGCTTTTGCAGCCTCCCTGTAGAGAAAGAGTCGTCCGTAGGCCGCTCCCAGGCATGCATATACCTTACCGTAAAACTCCGCGCTCACGCCTTCGGTGCGCTGTGCTGCCAAGATCGACTGATAAGCCAGCACCGCGTTTTCGTATTCTCGGTGAACAAGCAGATCGTCTGCTTTCAGCTTCTGCTTTTCCACCTCCTCCTGGCCCTCGAGCTCATCGAGCACTGATTTGATGTCGGCCAGTTCTGATCGCGTATAGATCTGAGTATGCGACAGAAAATAGAGGATAAACTCTTCAAGTGACACTCTTCTGGCGATCTGCTCACGCAGACCGTCAGCCAGTTGAAACAGCCCCAATTCGCGTTCGATCCACGCACAGAAGGATTCTTCCATCAAAGTGTGATCGAGCAGGTAGAGAGTATCACACATCAGATAAGCCAGCTCTTCCAATGTGTATATCTTGTATCGGATATGGGCGAGCCTGGTCGGCTGAGTCGCTTTTTGTTTATGACAGAGTACTAAACTGCTCATTGCTTCCTCCCAGCACTACCGTGATCTCCTTGGAAAAGTCTGTCTCAGGGAATATTTCTCCGAATCCCATATCCTTAAAAGTGATCCTGCACCTGTTTTCATCTGCAAAAGTGGCCCTCACCAGGACTCGCAGCGAATAATTCTTGCGATCCGGCAGTCCGGAGAGATCCACTTCGATCGTCTTGGATTCCCCGGTCGCCAGCGAATTCTGACGCAGTTCGATCGGGTCATCGTTTTCGAGCAGCACTTCATACTCACAGTCCGATTCATACCAGTGCTCTCCCCATGAGATGATCGGGAACCACTCAAACTCCTCTCCCACGCGCACTTTCATACATACCTGGTCCGTCATCTTCGACTCGTCCAGATAGATCGGTCCGTCTCTTCGTCCGCTGCTTTTGCGCGCGGCCTCATAGCATGCGCCTTTACTGTACAGATTATTGCCCAAAAAGACACGCCGACCGTTGCACATGACCTTCAGGGATTCCGGATACCAGTTGCTCTCAAATCCCTCTCCGGTCAGAAACACGGATGAAACGCGTCTCTTATCGAAAACACCTCCGACAAAATGCATGAAGCGCATATCCGCTTCCATCGCCAGCTCGACGTTTATGACGGGGAAAGTCACATGCAGCTCGCTCATCTTGGCGTGTGATACCTCCTCGACCATGACGAAGGTCGTATTGTCGGCTGAATATTCCGTATCGACCTTTTTCATCATATAGGCGGTAACCATCTCCTTGTCGCAGTAGAACAGAGCCGCTTCGTATTTCCAGAGTTCCTTGGGCTGATCGTACATAAACTGACAAAAACTTTCCTTGTAGTCCTGCACGATGATCTTGTCGGGATCAACTCCGACATGGCGGCCGATCCGTTTGAGCAGACGCACGACTTTTTCCGTCAATTCAGGCACGGAAAAGACCAGATAATCGATTCGCGGGTAATCACTCAATGATAACTCGATATACTTCTCCAGAAGTTTGTTCGCCGGCACTTCGCTGCGCGTGATAGCAACTGTCTCGCCGGCAACAGCCCGTGAAAAGAGATGATCACAGAACCTCTCCGGCTCTTCCGCCATATGGTGCATAGCTTCCTGACCATAGGCCCATCTCCCGTCCAGCGTGCCGATGACGAGAGGGATCTTGAAATTGTCGGCAAGAACCTCCCGTGTCATAGGCTCTTCCATACCCTCATGGAAGTAGCTGATCTGGCAGAACTGATCGTTCAGATCATAACCTATCACATATTTTGTACTCTTCTCCGTCACTGATCATTCCCTCTATTCATAGAATTTGAAAAGATCACGGGCCAGCTGTTCCTCCTCGGCATACGCTCTGATCTCCTGTTCTTTGGCCCGGCTGTTAGCAGGCAGCGATGCCATATGGTTTAAGCGGTGGTACTTGCCGTATACACTCTCCTGGCGTTCTACACGCAACTGTGACCGCTCTGTCTTAACTGATTTTTCATCATCGAATTCTTCGAAGTAATATTCCAGAGTTTCCCTCAAAAAAAGCACGAAGACCTTGACATATATCTGATCATAAGCAGGTATCAGCACCTCGGATACGAAGTCGATATCGCTCTTCAGATCTCCGGGACTCAATACCCTGTAATGTATCCGCACTTTCCCCCCGAAACGGCTCTGATAGGATACGACCGTCTTGTCGTCCAGACATACCGCATTCTTCCAGCTGTCCGGATACTTGAGAAAGCAGGGATAGATGCTGCGTTTTTCGCAAAAATCCTGCATAAAAGTCTGCAGAATATCCCTGATACCCGGCTCACGCGGATGATCACTGTAATAGCGCAGAAGCGCAAGACGGCAGATGTCCGGAAGGATTTCTTCGCGAATGAACTCCTGGGCGATCATGGAAAATATCTTCGGTTCAACGATCCGGTCGTACACAAAATACTGGTGAGAGATGTATGCAAAATATGCCTGCTTTAACCTGAAATAAGCTCCCTTTCTCTCGTAATTGCAGAAGATATCTTCTTCTGTCACCATCTGCTCCGCAAAGAGCATCTGTGTGATGATGCGCTCCGCCAGACTTTCAGTTGCAAGATCAAATTTTCTCGCCTGACGCCATATCTTTTTCATTGTATGAGAACCGCCGTAGAAATAAGCGTTCAGATAGGACATTGTCGTCTTGTTATACATACCTTTCTCAAAGAGGTGATATGCCAGGTCCAGGAGAAAAGCATCTTTGCTGCCGTCGCCGTCCGCGATCCGTCTGGTACAGGCCTGGAAAGCTGTCTCCATATCCGCAGATGCCAATCCCTGATCTCTGACTGTCTGCATGACCGCTTCCTCGGTGGCGTGCTCCTCCACTCCCTGGTGAGTGGTATCCAGATAATGCTTGCAGAACTCGATAAAATGCGGTTCGTAGAACAGTCTCTTTGTCTCATAGGGTATAGAATCCGAATACATCCGTCCCTCGTTTGACTCCCATATGATCCTGGAAGTCGTATCATGCACGAATACGACAGTACCGGGTCCTGTATAAGGGACCTTATCCACCTGATTGCCCTTTCCGTCCAGGATCATCACATGGCGGATGTTTCCTGCCGATGTGCTGATCGAGTAGGCGTGACAGATATCGTTGAGCGCGTTGATCTGCTCGATCGTCAACAGTTCCTCGTTGCAGAACCGCTTGTAAATGATCCGCAGTCTGTCGTTGATACGGCGTTTGAGAAGCTGTTCCATCGCAAAGCTCTCCATCTGATTCAGATAGTCGGCAAACAGAGGCGAGCTCTCCTCCTCGTATGTCAGTATATTGGCATAGAGCAGTGCTTTCTTGCGATAATCAGGAAGATCATCGTGAAGGAAATACAGATAGATCGATCTCGGCAGTGCTTCCTTTACTTTCTCCTCGGAGATCGTCATCATATAGTATTCATAGAGTTTCGGAATGCTGAGGTTCTCCTCTACCGCCAGCTGATACCATTTAAAATCCTCACTGCGAGCCGTCTGGCGTTTGATCAGGAGTGAACAGATCGCAGACAGCATCTGCACAGAGGGATACATGTCGTATACCCTGCACAGCACCCGGTAAAGACGCTCGTCGTACTCTCTCACCTGCGGGATAAGCGAGGCAAGCTGAGCCGCCAGCTCTGCGGTAAAGATACCTCGCTTGCAGGCAAATTCCAGTACATGCAGTTCGAAAGGACCGACAGAACTGAGCAGTCCGTTGCTCTCCTGATAACAGATATAGCATTCCTTGAAGAAAAGCAGAGAATTGAAACGGTGCTTTGCAAATTTGTGTTTGAGATACTCCAGCCGGTTTCTGTAGTCTCTGTAAGCGGGTGACAGCTGAGCCAGCATACAGACGATCATCCACGAATCGTCATTGCGCAGCTCCAGTCTCTCGAGCTCTTCCGCTATATGACGCATCTGCCTGCTGTCCCCGGAAAGAACAGCCGAAAGAAACAGATAATATGCTGCCAGCTCGGGTTGTGAGATCGGCATCATCCGGTTGTATTCGAACTTGTCGAGGATCCATTTTGCCTCCTCTTTCTTGTTGCCGCGCAGGTAGATATGAGCCTGTACCAGATCCACAAAGGGGTCTTCGTCATATCGGGCATGAAGCTCCTCCACCATCTGCAGAGCCTGCGGCATCCACTCCGCGACTGTCGTCTTTCCGCAGACACAGGGGAGATAGCTTTGAATTATATCGCCGTAAAGCCTCTTTGCCTGCATGAGCTGCCCCGAATAATGATGCCCTTCGAGCACGTCCACATCATAGTGAAGCACCTGATAAGGTGTCTGCATGGTTATGCGGGCAAAATTACGGCCGCCGTGGAGCTTTTCCCTGTCGATCACAAACTCAAGCGTAAAGGTATTGCCCACGAAATCATCTGTCGAAAAATGGGTCTTATCGACATGGATAAACTCTCCGTCGACTGAGATCTCGATAGGAATATAACCCCATGTATTCTTCTGTGCGACCATGACCGTCTTGCGGGTCTCACTCAAAAAGTCGATCGATTTGCGGGTCTTTGGCAGACTGAGCATCACACGCTCTTTCTGTTTAGTTCCCACCAGGAATTCCTCGAGTGCTTCCTCATCGAGCGACCAGGTGCGCAGATTCTTATAAAGAGCGGAAACACGTTCATCCTCGTACTTGAGGATCTCAAAAAAGTCGCGGGACTTAAAAAGCCGGTGTGCCTCCATATAATCGTTCATCGCCAGATGAGCGAAATTCTTCAGACTCTGCACCTTGCCATAGGAAGTCATGACGAAAGGTTTTTCGACAAAAGCAGCAAAATGAAGCGAATACTCTCCGGCGTTGCACACGATATCAAAAGTGCCCGTCTCGATATCGCCGGGATACAGACCGGTCCCGTCATAGGTGTAATGGATCGTATTTTCCGTCCCGTCAAAACCGGTCTCATCTATCGTCACACGCCGTGAAGAGACATAGACCAGTCCCCGAACACTGATACGGTTTGTGCTCTTGATAGTAAAAGACCCGCGGTAGATCTCTCCCTCTCCAAGTGTCATACCGATATTGGTCTGCGAAAAGACTACCTGCGGTTTTACAGCTGAAAAATCGCCTTTTGAACTTTTTCTGATCTTATTTTTCAATCAAGTTACCTTTATCTTCCGGCAATAATTTTCGTTATATCATTATACATCACTATCGCCATGAGTATCAACAGCAGCGCCATGCCGACCAGATGGACGATCCCTTCTTTTTCGGGCGGTATGCGTTTTCTTCTGATCGCTTCGATGATCAGAAAAAGCAGGCGTCCTCCGTCCAGTGCCGGAATAGGCAAAAGGTTCATTACGCCCAGGTTGGCCGAAATCAGCAGGGCAATGGACAGCATCGTCATGAGGACAGCTTTGACTCCATAGCTGCGGCTCTCCTGGTAAGAATTATTGACGAGATTTCCGATTCCGACCGGACCGGACAGCTCTTTGATACCAATTTTGCGGTAGAGAAGCATTTTCAGTCCGTCGATCGTTGAGCGGACACTGTATTTGACCTCATAAAATCCGTATTGGATCGCAGTCAGTACATTGGCCTTGGTATAATACTCTTTGCGGGCCTGTATACCCATCATATAACGACCGTCCTCGCCCTTGACCGGAGTGATCGTAACTTCATGTCTCTTGCCGTCTCTCTCGTAGACTATATCATCTTTCTCTCCCGGATACATGGCGTTATTCAGTGTTATCTCTCTCCAGAGATGAATCCGTTTGCCGTTGATGGAGACGATCTCGTCTCCGGGTCGTATGCCGGCCTCAGCCGCCGGATAATTGTCCATTACATCTCCGATGACGGGTTCGTCATAACCTGTCGCCCCCACAAGTATGATTCCGATGAGAAACGCCAAAATGAAATTGAAAAACGGACCGGCCAGTATGACAAGCATCCGCACCCAGACTGGCTTTTCATTGAAATTACCTTTTTCGCCCTCTGCGCTGTCTTCTCCCATCGCGCAAAAACCGCCCAGGGGGATCGGTCTGATATTATAAGTCGTCTCTCCCCGCTGCCAATGAAGTATAGAAGGTCCGAAGCCGATCGAAAAGTCGAACACCTGTATGCCGCTCTTCTTGGCTACAATAAAATGGCCGAATTCGTGAAACATCACGATAAAGCCGAATATAAGAATAGCCAGGATAATACCCATCAGTTACTCCCACTTACTCTTGATCCACTCAGTCACTTCTCTCTCGCAGTTTAATATGTCCTCCACCGAAGGATCGCGGATCACATGGTGATGATCCATGGCAGCCTCGATGATATCGTAGATATCCAAAAAGCTGATCCTGCCGTCCAACAGGAGCCTCACAGCCTGCTCATTCGCGGCGTTAAAGACGACCGGAAGCGAACCGCCGACGCGGCCGGCTTCAAATCCGTACGTCAGACCGCGGAAAGTCTTAACATCCGGCTGAAAGAAACGTATTCCTTCCAGCGCCGTAAAATCCAGTCTCTTCGTCCCAAGTTCAGTATGCCAGGGAAAATCCAGCGCATAGCCGATCGGCACATGCATATCGGGCGCAGCGATCTGAGCCATAACTGACCCGTCGACAAACTGCACCATCGAGTGCACCAGGCTTTCCCTCTGCACGAGGACTTCTATCTTATCTACCGGTACATCGAACAGCCACCTCGCTTCGATGACCTCCAGCCCCTTGTTGACCAGACTCGCGGAATCGATCGTCACTTTCTTTCCCATCGACCAGTTGGGGTTGCTCAGTGCTTCCTCCAGCGACACATCTCTAAGTTTCTTCTCGGTCATACCGAAAAAAGCACCGCCGGAAGCCGTGAGCAGGATCTTTTCGATCTGCCGAGTGTCGTTTTCAGCGATACACTGAAAAATAGCGCTGTGCTCCGAATCGACCGGTATGATCCTTATGCCGGACTCAGCCGCCAAATGCATGATGATATGGCCTGCGCAGACAAGCGTCTCTTTGTTGGCGAGCGCAAGCTCCTTACCGGATTTGAGTGCAGCGATCGTCGGTCTTATCCCGATCATGCCGACAAGAGCCATCAGGACCAGATCGACCGTATCATCGGCTGCCGCTTCGCACATCGCGCGCATACCGCTTGTTACACGCACGGGCAGGTCTGAGACCCGCCCACGCAGATCTGCAGCTGCCTCTTCTGTTCCCATGACAACTGTCTCAGGGGAAAACTCACGGATCTGATGTTCCATCAGTGAGACATTTCGCCCGGCGACAAGAACTTTTATACTGAAACGCTCTTTTTCGCGACGCACGATGTCAAGAGCCTGTGTCCCGATCGAACCTGTCGATCCGAATATGGCCAGCCTTTTCATGACATTCCTCCGCAGTATCAGTCTCTACAGCAAAACCAGTGACAGGAAATAGATGATAGGCGCAGTAATGATGACAGAATCAAAACGATCCAGTATACCGCCGTGACCGGGGATCAGATGTCCGTAATCCTTGATCTCATAGTTGCGCTTGATGGCTGACGCAGCAAGATCTCCGATCTGGGAGATGATCCCTCCCAGAGCGCATATCAAGGCAAACCACCCTCCGTGGGCTGCACTCGCCGGCGCCGCCGCATGCAGAATGATACCGTACAGAAATCCAAGAAGCGCAGCTCCGAGCACACCGCCTACGGCGCCCTCTATCGTCTTCTTCGGAGACAGCAGAGGCGTCATTTTGTGCTTGCCGACAAGCATCCCTGTACAGTAAGCAAGCGTGTCACAGCCCCAGGCAGACAATATGATCAGCCATACCAGTGATTTACCGTGTGGAAGTGAACGTGTCAGATAGATAAACGAGAGCATGACCGGCACGTAGAAAAAGCCGAAGGCCACCACCGCCATCTGTGTAAGCTGATAGCGCGGATAAGTAAAGACCATCGTCCCCATAAGAAGGATGATCATAATGGCCGTCGATGCAGTGACAGCGCGGTCCTCCCATTTGAGAAGCAACAACAGATAAAGGCAGGCAAGTGCGACATACCCCATGATCATGGGTATGATACTGTCCACTCTCACCGCCTTATAAAACTCGATCAGTCCGATCGTGCTGATAGCTGCCATGCCGGCCCATAATAACGGTCCGCCGATGACAAAGAGAACGATTATCACCAACACCAGAATGATCCCGCTGATTAATCTTGTCTTAAACATAGCTGCTCCCCTCTCTATGTTGAAATTTTTCCGAACCGCCGCTCCCTGCGGTTATATGCTTCGATAGCCTCCTCCAGATCCTTCTTGGTGAAGGCAGGCCAAGCAACATCAGTAAAATACAGTTCCGAGTATGCCAGCTGCCACAGAAGATAATTCGAGAGACGCTGCTCTCCGCTCGTACGTATGAGCAGATCCGGATCCGGCATATCAGCTGTGTCAAGTGCTCCTGAGATCACTTCCTCATCGATCGACTCCGGCTCAAGCTCACCGGCTCTGACGCGCCCTGCTATGTCCGTCACCGCACGGCGGATCTCATCCCGGCTTCCGTAGTTGATGGCCAGCGTGAAATTCAGACCCGTATTGTCCTTACTGCTCTCCTCGACCTCCCGAATGCTCTCCTGAATATCCTTATCCAGTCCTCGCACATCCCCGATAACACGTGCCCGCATATTCTTCTTACGGGCCCGCGCCACACTGGTCTTCAGATACTCACGGAACAACTTCATCAAAGCAGCCACCTCTGCGCTCGGACGGTTCCAGTTCTCCGTGGAGAAGGCATATAAGGTCAGATAGCGTATACCCAACTCATCGGCCGCGTCACAGACAGCTTCGACATTTTTAGCGCCCTGGACATGTCCGTACGCCCGGGGCATTCCCTTGGACTTTGCCCAGCGTCCGTTCCCGTCCAGTATAATTGCCACATGCTGCGGAATCTGCATATGTCCTTACACAGTCATGACTTCCTTGGATTTTACATCGACCGCCTCGTCGACCTTCTTTGAAAAATCGTCGGTCATTTTCTGCAGATCATCCAGCATGTCGCTGATCGTATCCTCGGAAAAGTCAGTTCCTTTCAGTTTCTTGATAATATCATTGCCGTCGCGCCGGATGTTGCGAAGAGCGACCTTGGCTGCTTCTCCTTTTTTCTTGACATCCTTGGCCAGCTCTTTACGGCGTTCCTCTGTCAGTTCCGGAAATATTAGGCGAATATTGTTGCCGTCCACGGTCGGATTGATGCCCAGATCGGAAGTCTGAAGCGCCCTGTTGATCTCGGAGACCATGCTCTTGTCCCACGGAGCGATCTGGATCACGCGCGGCTCCGGTACAGAGACATTGGCTGTCTGCTGGATCGGCGTAGGTGCGCCGTAGTAATCGACAAGAATATGATCCAGAACATGCGGATTAGCGCGTCCGGCACGAATAGCACCGAGCTCCTGGTCAAGATTGGCCAGTGTCTTCGTCATCTTCGATTCACATCTCTCAAGGGATTCATGCATAACTTAATCCTCCTTATATGCTGGTCACACTGTGACAGTCGTACCCGTGTTCTCACCCTGCACCGTGCGTAAGATGGAATCTTCCTCGCGCAGTGCAAATATCTTCATCGGAAGACCGTTATCGCGGCACATGATCGACGCAGTCATATCAATGACCTGAAGATTCTTGTCGATCACCTCATCGATCGTCACACTGTCATACTTCTTTGCATCCTGATCTTTCTCCGGATCCGCGTCGTAAACGCCATCGATATTCTTGGCTAACAGCATCGCGTCCGCTCCTATTTCCAACGCCCGCAATACAGCACCTGTGTCCGTGGAGAAATACGGATGGCCCGTACCGCCTGCAAAGAAAACGACTTTATCTTCGTCAAGGGCATCGACCGCTGCATCTTTATCGTACAGCTCCGTGAAACTGCCGCAGGCAAACGGAGTCATGACACTTGTCTTCATTCCGGCTCTGCGGAATACGTCAGAGACATAGATTGCGTTCATTACCGTGGCAAGCATACCGATCGAATCGGCGCTGCTTCTGTCCATGTCCTGACTCGAACGGCCGCGCCAGAAATTACCGCCCCCGATCACGATAGCAGTCTGAGTTCCGGCATCGATCACTTTTTTGACCTGAGCGGCCACTTCAAAGCATACAGACTCGTCGAAACCGGTACCCTTCTCTCCGGCGAGCGCCTCACCGCTCAGCTTGAGTAAAATCCGCTTCATAGGCGACCTCCTCGCATGATTTGAAAATGCCGACAGGCACTAGGCCTATCGGCAATATGATACCATGTCAAGCGCGGATTTGCAATTTTATCCCGCGACCATTTCCAGCAGAACTTCCTGCAATCCTCCGCAGAACATCGAGTCCTCTGCATTGCCCTGTGCCGGCGTCAGATCAACGTCGCAGAGCCTTGCCTCGACAGCCTCCGCTCCCGACGTACGAGCCTGCTGGATCATTGCACGCGCCTGTGTGATGACCTCAGCCTCCGCACAGCCGCCTCCTATCGTTCCAACCATCTGTCCGTTCTCCAGTACAAGCATCTTCGTGCCGACCGTACGCGGCGTCTCTCCGCGCTTGGATACGATGGTGGCTACCACATTGTGCATCTGTGCATTCTGCTGATCTGCAGCGCTCTCCACGACACTTTGAATGCCGTCATCGATCGAACGGTTATGTGACCGTAGATATTCAATCAGCTCTGCAGCCACACTGACGGCGATTTCAGCCGGTGTCTGCGCTCCTATGTCCAGACCGACCGGAGCATGCAGATCGTCAAGTTTTTCTGCCGTAAACCCTTCTTTTTCCAAATCGTGTTTGACATTTACCGTCCTCCCGCGGCTCCCCATCATGCCTACGTAGGCGTATGATTTCTGCAATATGGACCGCAGGCATATCTCATCGTAGCGGTGCCCCCTGGTCATGACTATAAAGCAGGCGTCTCCTGTTGAATCGACCTGCGCCAGCCCCTCTTCAAAGGATTCACAGATCACACGGTCCGCTCCCGCTTCGGATGCCATATTGGCGAACATCGGACGATCTTCCAGCGAGATGACATTAAACCCGATGATCTTTGCAATTCTGATCAAGTTCAGTGCTACATGCCCTGCACCGCAAACGACTAACTGCTTGCGCTGCCCGAACGACTCAAGCATGATCGTCTGATCGCCGTCTTTTATGGATTCAGCGGCAAGCTTCGTCCTCCACAGATCAAGCAAAGAGTCGAATCCACCGGTGTCAAGTGAGCATACTTGATGCAGATCAAGATCCTCCGGTTCACTGTATAATACCTCTGACGACGTAAAGACGATCTTCCAGGCTATCTCACGGTTGCGGATCGCCGTGGCCACCCAAACGCGGCCGTTGGCCATTTCGGCATTTATTCTCTCAAACAGACTGACAGTATACATCTCATTCCTCTCTTTTGTCTCTGAACGACAGATCCGCAGGACCTCTGTGGACATAGCGGCCGAGACCTGTCTTTACTACCTTCCCGTCCTGCGCTGCAAGCTCACCGTGCAGGTAGACTTTCTCAGCGCGTCCTTTGGTCTTCATCCCCTCATATGGTGTGTAATCGACATTCTGTGTCTGATCGGCAGCAGTGATCACCCCTTCGGCATTCGGGTCCCATACGACTATATCAGCGTCAGAACCCTGTGCGATCAGACCTTTTTTCGGATACATGCCGTATTCTCTGGCGACATTTTCAGACAGAAGCCTGCAGAACGCCTCCTTGGATATACGGCCTGTATCGACAGCGTATGTATACATCAGTGCCGGACGGTGTTCCACTCCGGGAATACCGTTAGGGATCGCTGAAAAATCATGCTCACCGATCCTTTTTTCTACAGCAAAGTTGAAACTGCAGTGGTCGGTACCGATGGTATCGATCTCACCGTTTTCCAGCGCTTCCCACAAAGCGTCCTGATCCTCTTTTTTACGTGCCGGCGGTGAGAAGACATATTTTGCTCCCTCGAAGTCAGGGAGACTGTAGAGAGAATCGTCCAGGAAGAAATACTGCGGGCAGGTCTCGATACATACTGTCTGGCCCCGTTTCCTTGCCTTTCTTGCGAATTCCAGTCCTTCTTTTGTGCTCAGATGCACAATATTGACAGGCGTTCCGGCCTCCTCCGCTATCACCAGATAGCGGTTGACAGCTTCTGATTCTATGCCGCGGCTGTGCGCGATCGGATGGGCTTCTGTTCCCAGTTTTCCCTGCTCTCTCAGCGCGTGTGTGACCGCATCGATCAGATCACCGTTTTCGCAGTGATTGCCTATGATGCCTCCCTCCTCCTGAACTGCCTGGAGTATCTCGTATATCTCAATATCACTAATGCGCAGTGCCGGATAGGCCATATACACTTTCCAGGATGTGACTCCATTCTCGGTCATCAGAGGTATCTCTGACCGGACTTCTTCGTTCCAG
>JAEEGL012882485.1_pt1 | contig 18113 bp, 16 predicted proteins | sample 9134231 | NCBI WGS metagenome assembly JAEEGL01 (sample SAMN16246548, study PRJNA631951) | gut metagenome | biome: gut microbiome; feature: rumen; material: fiber-attached | host: Bos | place: Iran: Karaj | collected 2018-10 | reverse complement strand
GGATGCACTACCATTCCCTTCGGTTTATTGACAACCAGAACATCCTTATCCTCATACAGGATATCAAGAGGAATATCCTCCGGTAATATATCCGGAAGAACAGGCTCGGGTGTGCTGAAGCTCACTCTGTCTCCCTCAGATACCCTGTAGCTTGATTTAACGGCTCTTCCGTTTACATATACCTTCTCTTCTTTTATAAGCTTCTGAATAAATGATCTGGAAAAATCCTCATACATGTCGGCAATGCATCTGTCGATCCTCTGATCGGAGATATCATCGCCGCATACAAAACTGTAGTCGGTCATTGAGCGGCTCCCGTCTTATCCTTATTTAATACACTCTGCTCCAACAGCTTCATATCCTCTTCCTTGTATCTGAACAGGATAAGCAGCGCGAGAACAATGGTCGCAACCGTTACGTAACAATCAGCGACATTGAATATCGGAAAATTGATAAGATAAAAATATATGAAATCAATAACATATGTTAGCACAAAACGGTCTATCATATTTCCAATTCCGCCGGCAGCTATAAATATAAGCAGTATGCGGAGCACTGTAAATCTTCTGTCCATGGGAAGCCTTATCAGCAGAAATAAAATAACAGCCACTACTGCAGCGGCGATAAACAAAAACAGCACTCTGTGTCCGGACAGTATTCCAAAGGCTGCGCCCGTATTACCGCTTGGCAGATAATACAGCTGCAGCACACCTTTAATAAGTATGACCGGATCCGAATCCTTCAACGTATTAACAGCCCATTTCTTCGTAAGCTGGTCTATAAATACAAGAATTGCAATCATCAATATATCAACTGTTATTCTAAGCTTTCTGTTCATCTTCTCTTCTGCCTTAACTCCTGTTTTTATTCACCTGATTTGAAATTGATCTCTTCCAACGCTTCTTTTACATCATCATAGGAGACATCCTCAGATATTATTCCCTTGCCGATCTTTTTAAGCAGTATAAACCTCAGCCTGCCGGAGTTGTTCTTCTTATCGGATTTCATATACTCAACCACCCTGTCAATGTCTATATCCTCAAGCGATATTGGCAGTCCGAAAGGCACAAACATATCCCTTATCTCATAATATTCATCATCTGATAAGAATCCCTTTTTATAAGAAATAAATGCAGCCACAACACTTCCGAGAGCGACACATTCTCCATGATTATACTTAAATCCCGTATATTTCTCCAGTGCATGTCCCGTCGTATGACCGAAATTAAGTATCGCTCTCTCGTTTAATTCAAGAGGATCCTTTTCAACATAAAACTTCTTAATGGAAACACTCTTTTCTATCATTTCCGCTACATATTCCGTGTCACGGTCATTTATAAAAGGAAAATTGTTAATAAGCCATTCATAGAATGCCCCGTCACGTATGAGTCCGGCCTTTAATACCTCTGCCATGCCTGATGCATATTCTCTTGCGTCAAGTGTTTTAAGAACCGAAATGTTTACATAGACCAAATGAGGCATCTTAAAAGAACCGATCATGTTTTTATAGTCTTCGAAATTAACCCCGGTCTTACCGCCGCTGCTTGAATCAACCATAGACAGAAGCGTAGTAGGTATCTGCACAAAACCTATCCCTCGCATGTACGTAGCGGCAATAAATCCCGCAACATCACCGCATATACCACCGCCAAGCGCAATAACAGCATCCTTTCTGTCATATCTGTGCTCTGTCATGAAAGAATAGCATTTTGAAACCGTGGCGAGGCTCTTATTCTCTTCTCCAAGCTCAAGTGAAATGCTGTCCACTGTCTCAAAGCTGTTTTTAAGCTCTTTCTTAAGTTCCTCTCCATAAATATCATACACATTCTTATCGGCTATTATACACAGCTTCCGCTCTTTCTCATATAATGACAGCAGACGTACGCCCAGACTCTTAAAATCATCTGTGATAACCACATCATAAGGCCGGTTGTTTTTTACGTTTACGGTTATTATGCTTTCCATCTCTTCCTGTTCCTTTTCATTTAAAGTTATAAAAAAAACAACCCTTCCGCATCAGCAGAAAGGTTGCTGTCTTCTATTCTTAATACTTTGTGTTTAATGCGGGTACGTCAAAAGCTCCTGATAAGATCTCCTGGAAATCACCTGATATATCCACATTTCTCGGTGTGATTATGAAGATATAATGTGAAATCTTCTGAAGATTACCTCCCACTGCATAGGTCGAACCGGATGTAAAATCTATTATCCTCTGTGCAACATCCATGTCCAGCCCTTCCACATTAAGTACTACTGTCCTGTTTGAAAGTAATGTATCCGTTATCTCTCTTGAATCATTAACGTTTGTAGGTTTGATAACGCATACCTCGTTTACATTCCCTGCCGGTCTCACGTTCTTACCCTGTGATGCCCTTCCGCCTATTGAAGTAACCTTATTGGATGCCCTTCCATATGACCTGCTGTCATCTTCATCCTCGACGGTTGCCGACTTCATAGATCTGCGCTGAGTGACTGACGGATCATCATATTCGTCTTCTTCGTCAAAATACTCATCATCAAAATCTTCGTCGTTATACTTCATCGACTTAAGTAAATTGTCAAAAAATGCCATGTTCCCACTCTCCTTATAATATATTATAATTCCTCTCACCAAATATGGATGTTCCAACACGTATGTACGTTGCCCCTTCTTCAATGGCGACCTTATAATCGCCTGACATACCCATTGAAATAAAATCCATGCTTACATTATCAATGTTTTTTTGCATTATGTCAACAGTAAATTTCATAATTTGTGCAAAAAATTCCCTGTTTTGCTCAGAATCCACAACATATGGTGCCACAGTCATAAGACCTTTTATGTAAATCCCCGGCAAAGCCGCTATTTCCTCTACCGTTTCAATAAGCCTATCGGGTGATACTCCGAACTTGCTTTCTTCGCCGGATACATTTACCTCAATAAGAATATTGACGTTCAGCGAGCGTTTTACCGCTTCCTTACTTATTTCCCTTGCAAGCTTTACCGAATCGACACTGTGAATAAGATATGCTTTGTCTATTACATATTTCACCTTATTGGTCTGAAGATGGCCGATAAGATGCCATCTTATATCCTGCGGAAGCTTATCATATTTATCGACCAGCTCCTGAACCTTATTCTCACCGAAATCCCTTATTCCGAGATCATATACCTCCTGTATCATGGAAACAGGCTTGGTCTTGCTAACTGCTATAAGGGTTACATCTTCGGGATTACGCCCTGATCTTTCTATGGCTTCTGCAATATTGTTTTTTACCGACTGCAGATTATCTTTAATGGACATATCGCACCTCACTCATATATGAACTCATCATTCTCTACCGTATCACCCTTCAGCACTATGTGGTCGTAGACGCTTAGGCCGTACTGGGTGTTGGATTTAACTATCGAATACTCCTCATTCTGATACAGCACCGTGATCTGTTTGAAATCGGCATAGCCCTTGTTTATATTATAAACACCCGTAAGCTTGCCCTGCTTGCTTATAGGGTATTTCTCGTCGCTGTCGGGTTTTAATATATAATCTCCTATCTTAAAAGCCTTCTCATCAACATAGTACTGATCATCGTACAGAGCATATAATGTGGCATTTACGAATTCCGAAGTCACGCTTCCGTCTTCCGTATATGTCTCTCTTAAGAAGCCCTCTTCATTTCCGTTATCACCGTATGTAAGGTACTCTGCCGGTATAAGATAGAACGTTCTCTCCACTATCGCCGAATTAGGGATCTTAAGCCCTTCATCCACATTAGAAATAAGCTCTATCTCCACAAAACGGTCGGTTGCAAAAGTCACCATGGAATTATTGAAATCAAGCTTGGCAAATATAGTACCGTCCTGTCTCAGAATGGAAACAGCAGCCCATGATGTATAATTATTCTTAAGGAATCTGACATTTATATAATCAACGTCTTCAAGTTCGCGGCATTTAGCCTCATCAATCTCTATAAGCACAGACCATTCCTCTGCGGTGATGATCTTATATACCGGATCACCGTCAGCTATCAGATCATTATTCGCGAACTGTTTCTTCTCATATGCTTCATTATTCAAAAGCGCTTTGGTTATATCCTCTGCAGCATAATTCTCATATCCGTCTACAGAATATACCAGTATCCCCGAGGCCGGAGAATAGCCGAAATTAACGTTATCGGAATACTCACCGTTCTTATATGCGTCTATTCCCGACAGCACCTTATAGTTGGCGATCTTAAGCACGGTACCCTGAATATTATATTTAAAATCATAAGTATGGAAGTAATCAAACGGTGTGAAATCGGCGGAAAAATCAGACATTGCTGTTTTCAGTTCCGACATATCTTCCTTTGAAAGCACTACGTTTTCCGCAGAGTCATTATTAATAAGCTCATTAATCTTACCGGTAGCATCCACGGTATATACCATCGCGTTATTTGCTACTTTTTCACCCTCTCTGGCATAATAATTGATATAACCGGCAAAGTTCGAGCTTACGATCTTCTCATCCCTAATAATTACACCGGTGTAGGTATTGTTTACAGCCAAAGATCCCAGACTGACCTCGTAAGGGGCAATATGTTCGGTTCTGAAATATGAAACTATAACTATAATTATGTACACAAAAAGAAATCCGAAGATTATCATTCCCGGATTAATATTGATAGGCGGTCTGTATTTAGTTACTTTACGTCCGGATCTTTGACTGTTTCTTCCGTCCGTTCTCCCGCTCCCTTTAGTCACGTTTATGAATCCCTTATTACTGGTAACCTGACTCTGTGTTTATACACGCAACAAACTTATAGGAGGGAGAATATCTATTCCCCCTCCTATTCTTACAGCTTTGATTATAATTCATTAGAGAGATACAATTACTTTTGACTGCATATACTCTGAAAGCTCCGATGAATCGAGGCTGACGCTGATGATGAAATCAACCTTGAACTGATCACTTATCCTGTCAAGCTTCTTCACAACATCCTCAACTCTTGTGCGATCCTTGATATAAGCCACATCCATAAAGCTGTCAAGGTATACCTGTTCCAGGTCGTGATCCTGTGATACTATACCGCAGACAAAACCTACAAATTCATCTTCGGATGAAATCGGGTACTCCGATGCATTAATCAGGCGAATCTTGTTGTTGAGCTCATACATATGTTTACTGTTTTTGTCAAGATAAACAATGTTTCCGTTGCTCGTTTTTGCCGATGCATTAACTTTTTCGAGCAAATGCTTCGTCTTTCCCTTCCCCTTTTCGCCAACGATCAATTGTATCATTGTAATCTCCTCCTTTTTTATAAAAACTATAATCTAATTATAGTTTATTTCATATCAAAAAACAACCGCAAATATCAAGGAACCTGTTCTATAAGCTTTGTCATCCTGTCATAGAGAATGTCTTTGTCATTTGCTTTTAAAATAACCGAAATATACTTACTTCCGTTTTGACCGTCGCTCAGCAGTATAAGGCACGAACCCGCAGCATTGGTGGTTCCCGTTTTACCGCCTATCAGAGTAACATTTGACGGTGCTGTCTTATCCCCGGTAAGATACAGATTCGAGCTCTTAATATTCATTTCCTTTGATCTGCCGTCTCTGTCACTATAGACGGTAGTATATTCGGCTGTACCTATTATTTCCCTGAACTTATCATACTTCATTGCTTCATTAAAGATAAGATACAGATCATAGGCCGTTGTATAATGATCATCATTGGTAAGTCCGTGCGGATTGGCGAAGTGAGTATTGGTAGCTCCGAGCTTAAGCGCCTCGTCGTTCATAAGATTGCAGAATTCCTCAACACTCCCCGATAAATATTCGGCAATGGCCACACCTGCATCATTACCCGAATAAACCAGGAGAGCATACAGAGCCTGTTCAAGCGTAAGCCGGTCTCCTTCCTTAAGGCCTGCCATCTGCGCGCCTGATTCTATCTTTCCCACATTGGCTGAAGCAGTGATGATATCATCGGTATGTCCGTATTTAAGCGCAAGCATTGCCGTCATCACTTTGGTCAGTGATGCGGGAGCCAGCCTTTCATGCACGTTAACCGCATAAAGAGTACCGCAGGAAGAAGTATCAAACAGTCCCGCCGCTTCCACACCTGTAAGCTCTGTGCCGTTTGTAATGCTGTCCGAAGAAACCACACACAGGTTTCTTGCGAACGGCGATGCAGTGTCTATTCCCATATGAGGATACGAAAAAGCAGACTGCCTGGAATTATAATCATAGGCATCCCTGAAGGAATAACCCGAGCAGCCTGTCATGATCATACTTATGATCACTAATGATAATACGGATATAATGGGCTTACTTGTACATTTCACGCCATTCCATATCTCCTCTGTCCAAAGATTTGATAAGAAGCTCTGCCGTAGCCAGATTGGTGGCAAGCGGAATATTATGCATGTCGCATAATCTGACTATGTAACCGACATCCGGTTCATGTGACTTGGGTTGATGCGGATCCCGCAGAAATACCATAAGATCTATTTCGTTATGCTCTATCTGTGCACCTATCTGCTGTTCTCCGCCAAGATGGCCTGCAAGATATTTATGTATTGTAAGGTTTGTAACCTCTTCGATCAGTCTTCCGGTCGTTCCTGTTGCATATAACGTGTGTTTACTCAGTATTCCTCTGTATGCTATGCAGAAGTTCTGCATAAGCTTTTTCTTTGAATCATGGGCAATCAAACCAATATTCATATAATCCTCCTGAGTCATTTGAAGTATTTGGTAGAAAGATAGTTACAGTCTAAAGCTTAAACCTCACCTGTCCGTTCAGATGATCGAATTCTCTGCCTGAAGCCTGACGTTAAGCACCAGCCCCATACCGATGAACATTGTTATCAGGGAGGTCTGTCCGTAGCTTACAAACGGAAGGGTAAGTCCCGTATTGGGAAGGATCATGGTAGTAACACCTATGTTTATAAAAGTCTGAAAACCAATGAAACCTGCCATCCCCCCGGCAATAAGCCTGCCTGCAAGATCATCCGCCCTTACGGCTATCCATATACACTGCATGGCTATCAGGAATAACAGTATGATGATCGCGCAGCTCCCTACGAATCCAAGCTCCTCACCGGCTATCGCAAAAATAAAATCCGTCTGTGCCTCTGAGATAAAATTACCGTTCTTAACCGAACCTATAATGTTATTGTTAAGGCCCTTGCCATGAAGCTGTCCCGATCCTATTGCCGTGATCGAATTAAGCTGCTGATATGCTTCCGTTGAGGCATATTTTTCAGGCTGTATCCATGCAAGTATACGCTTCTGCTGATATTCATTAACGATTGTCTGTCCCGGCGTGAGTATCATATTAAGAAGTATGACGGCAGCGGGAATCGCTATGGCTGCGGTAACCAGTATTACCTTATAGCTCAGTCCTCCAAGGAACATAACCACGGCAAATATGACAAGGATCATAATGCTCGTAGACAGATCCGGCTGTTCGAAGATAAGAACGAACGGAGGAATTATCAGCAGGACACAGGTTATGATGATACGGAAAGTATTCAATGTATCCTTATGTTTCATAATAAACTGCGCATAAAATAAAATCAACAGAATTTTTACGAGTTCGGACGGCTGGAACCTGATTCCGAAGAGGACAAACCATCTGGCAGCTCCACCACCCTTATCACCGAAAAAATACACCGCAACAAGAAGAGCAATTGCAAGCGCATACTCCAGCCAGTAGAATTTCAGCACAAAATGATAATCTATCAGTGAAATGATCAGCATGAACACTACGCCTATGATAAGACCCTGTGTCTGTTTCCCGACAAGATCCGCCTTGGCGCTTCCGATCAGAAGTATGCCCATAACAGATATCGCTACAGAAAGCATTATAAGAAAAAAATTGTATTTTTTTATGCTGTATTTGGAAAATATTCTTAAGATATCCACTTTATCGCTCCTGTATCACCGTAAATGAAATCCTCCGGATCATCTCAGAAAGGAAGATTACTCAGCGTGTCAGATGTTATGGCACATGCTGTTATTCGTTCATCCTTTACATAAACTATCTTCGGTACTGCTTTATTGCGTAGGAAAAGCCCGCTCTTCTCGGCGATCATTTCTGAATAATCCGCAATCCTTATACGTGTCGGCTTTATATCAAGCGCTGCCACAAAGCTGCCGGCATCACCGTAGCATCCTGCATGAACGTGTCCGTAAAGTGTCCCCAGTATGATTATGTTTCCGGACGCCGAAACATTGGCTCCCACATTGACATCCCCAAGAATTATAAGACTGCTGTCGGTTTCCAGGGACTCTCCCGCCTTTACGCTTCCCTTATAGAACTGTCCTCCGTGTGATCCGCCGTTCTCCGCGAAGCTCGAGGCGGCTTTTACATACTGATGATCTTTGTTCTCATCCGAGCCTATTACACATGCTATGGTAATGTCCGTATTTTCCGTAATGCAGTTAATCAGGAATTCCTCTTCCTCTTCACTCAGGGTACGTCCTTCAAAAGCTATAACCAGCCTGGCCTTACCGAAAAATTTCGCCGAAGCATTGAATTTCTCTATAAGCTCGGTATATATCGTCTCAAAATCAGCCTCCGGATCAAGTTTTACCCTTATTCCGTGTTGAAAGCTCTTAATCATTACAGTATTCATTGTTACTCTCCCCCACTTTCTTATAAATACTTTTAATCCTCTATATCCTCCTGATTCTCCTCAACTGTTGCAATACCGTTTATAAGCTGATCCTTATCCTCCAGATCAAAATAATACTTCATGACATCTCCCGCAAGAGCTGCCGCATTGGCCGATGTGTATCCATATGCTATTCTTACCGCAACCGCTATCTGCGGAGCCTCATAAGGCGCAAAGCCTACAAACAGCGCATGATTGGTTCTGGATGTCGAAGTCTGTGCCGTTCCGGTTTTACCGGCCACATTTATCGGAAAATGCTTAAAAGCATCGGTCTTGTTGGCAACCAGCCGCATTCCGTACTGTACCGCATCCCAGTATTCACCGGGAACCTCAACATTATTCCTGAGCACAGGCGAATAATCCTTTACAATATTCCCTTCACTGTCAGCTATCCTGTCAACAAGCGTCAGCTCATAGGTCTTACCCCTGTTCGCTATGGAATCCACATAGCGGGCAAGTCCGATAGTGGTATAATTGTGCGAGCCCTGTCCAATAGCCGAGTCGATCGGCAATGTGTCCGAAAACTGGGGCTCATTTTCTTCCATTTCAATCCCCGTTTTTTCGGTAAGTCCGAACTGATCCGCATATACTCTAAGCCTATTAAGGCCGTTAGCCTCCGAATAGGCTGTTGTATGGAGGTTAGTAGCCAGTCTGTATCCTACCTCGTAAAAGAAGCTGTTGCAGGAGTTCTCTATCGCATGCGTTACATCAAGTGAACCGTGAGCTCCGGGATATACCCAGCATTTCTTCTCAAGGTTAAGGCTCTCTATTTCATAAATTCCGCGGCACTGAAGCGGCTCACCAAGATTGATGATTCCGTTCTGAAGTCCGGTGATCGCGGATACCATCTTAAATGTAGAACCCGGTGCCGTCATCTGCTGTGTGGCATGATTATACATCGGGCTTGACAGATCGCTCATAAGCTCTGCGTAGTAATCAGCATCTATGGTGTTAGTAAGTCTGTTATTATTATATCCCGGATAAGATACACATGCCAGCACCTCGCCGTCCGCGCTAAGGACCGCGCAGGATCCGGAGCATGGATCAAGAGCCAGCTGCGCCGGTGTGATCTCAATGTTCGAGATCTTGTTTATAAGGAAATCATACGGCGTTCTCGCTCCGCTCTCAAGAGCTTCTTTTTCCGCAGAGGTTCCGTAAATGACTCTTTGTTCAAACAGTATAAGACAAAGCTCCTTCCCAGAAACATAGCCATCCTTTATCATATACTTATAGACACGTTTTGAAAAACCGTTATCCTCTTTGAGGTCATTTATTATATAATCAACCAGCTGCTCATATACCTCCGATGTATCCGAATACTGGCCTTCTTTATGGAAACGTGAAATATCTATCCAGTTCTGTGCAAGACAGTAATTCAGATATTCCTTTAGGCTGATCGTTTCGTTTACCGTCCAGTCAAGGTATGTCTTATCATCCCTGTCAACCTTGCTGTTTATGATCACGCCTGTCGCCGATGACTGCAGCCTTACAACAATGTAGCTTTCATACACCTGCATTTCCTTACTCAGGCTGTTATACGGGTTCGCATCCGTAAGAAGCTCGTTTTTTAGCTGGTCGAGAATGACCGTCTGCCGCTCGAGGAAGCTGTCATTCACCTGTTTCTCATAGGTATGTGCTCCCGGATCATTGAATTTGGATATATCTATCACATTATTGTTAATGAGGGCATAATATACATCATCGATCGGGATCATCATTCTGGATGATTTTACTTCGCTGTTGTTATACTCCTTCATATTTATTATTTTCGTGACGAGTATACCTGCAAGCTTCTGTTCGAGCATATTATAGATGGCCTTCTGAAGGTCGGCATCAATGGAAAGATACACATCTTCACCGGCAACCGGGTCCTCATGGCTGTCTGTTTCGAGGATCTTACCTACATTATCGGTAAAGACAACATCCTTCCCCTTCTTTCCCTGAAGATATTCCTCCATAGCCTTTTCGATTCCCGCCTTACCGACTGTGTCGGTAATATCATACTCATGCTCCGAGCCTGCCAGCTCCTCAAGGTCTTCCGTTGAGGCATTTCCCACATAACCGATGATATGCGAAAAATACTGTGTGTCATTATAACGCCTGAGCATGTTTTCATTAACGCTGACGCCCTGAAGCTCGTTAATATTCTCCATAATGGCGGCGACAGTGGTACTGTTCACCTGAGAAGCTATCACAGTCTGCACATATTTCTGATAGCTGTTGGTACTCATGGCATATCTGACCGTGACTATCTTCAGTATCTCCTCCTTGGAATAGCCGTTCATCGGACGGAATTCCTCTTCGCCCTCATCATTCTTCTCGATCGTACCCACCTGATACTTCTCACGTGAGCACAGATATTTAATTACGTCATCCGCAGTAGACTCACGTTCCTCTACTGTCAGTTCGTCAATCTTCGGATGTCCGTAAACATCGGCAAGAAAACGGAGAAGCTTTGTATCGCTCACTATGAATTCATATCGTCCGAACCTGCTTATGACTATGTTAAAATCATTATTAACCTCATCACCGCATTTTTCTATAATATTCACAGTTCTGAGTATAGTATCGTTAAGTCTTATATTCTTATCGGATTTGGACTCATAATTATCCTCTATGGTAACAGAATACGCCAGCTCATTGTATGCAAGGAGCTCTCCGTTCCTGTCATAAATATTCCCTCTGGCTCCCGGAAGTGCGATCTCTTTCTTTATGGTAAGCGTGAAATTATTCAGGTAATCCTGTCCATGGATGATCTGAAGGTAAAACAGACGGTCTATGAGTACAAAAAAAAGAACCGCTATTATTATAGACAGCAGGAAAAGCCGCGAAAATATTACATTTTTAATCCATTCCTTAATATCTGTAAACAATTCAGCCTCTCCTCAGTTCATATGACTCAAGCGCATCATTCAAAAAAAGTATGCCTTTATAAAGAAGAAGTGTCACAAGAACGGTATATACAACATCAGGAAGCATAATATGAACAAAAAAATATCCCAGATTCATTCTTCCCCGAAGCAGAAAAAGGAAGATATAGCAGATAAAGCAGTACAGCATCTCACTCAAGCCTATAAGTATCATCGGCAGCTTTATATCCTCCGGATAAAAAATCCTGCGAAACAGTCCGTTAAGATATCCGATCGACATGAAAACCAGCGCGTAAAAGCCAATTATATCCATGAAGAATATGTCCGCAATAAGTCCTGCGCAGAAGCCTGTAAACATACCCTCATTTTTCCCACGCATAAGACCGAAGGATGATGTTATGATCATCAGTATATTGGGAACAATACCGGCTATCGATATGACTTTGAACAGAGTGGTCTGAAAAAGATATGCGATTATTATAAGCAAAAGCATAACTATCCGTCTTAGCATGTCTATTCGAAGGTCTCCTTTAGGTCTGTTACGACGAGTACTGTGCTCAGGTTCTTGAAATCAACCACCGGAGTTATATACCCGGATTTGGTAAGGTTATTGGCATCTGTTTCTATTTCCGTAATGTATCCGACCGATATTCCCGGAAGATACTTGTCACTTATGGAGGATGTCACCACCTGGTCACCCTTGACAACCTTATCCTCTTCATCTATGAGCTGTGAGAACTTAATATATCCGTCATCCATAAGCTCCAGATCACCGGATACTATCAGTGTGTCGGATGTTGACATTACCATACCGCTCAGATTGGATGTATCATCGATGATCGAGCGGACATTCGACCAGTTGGGACCGACCTTGGTAACTATACCTACAAGCCCCGATCCGGCCATTACATTCATATCCTTTTCCACACCGTCATTGCTTCCTTTATCGATGGTGAATTCAGAATACCAGTTTCCCGTATCCTTTCCTATCACGCGCGCTCCCATCTTACTGTAATCCGAATACTGCTCATTAAGCAGGAACAGGCTTCTCAGCTCCGCAAGCTCATACTTGTCCCGCTGAAGATCGTTTATCCGTATCGTCATTTCATCGATACGTTCCTTAAGCTCTTTATTCTCTTCATTCAGTTCATTTATTCTGCGAATATTCTCAGATCTGCCCTCAAGCCAGCTTCCGGCCGCCGCGATACCCTTTTGAAAAGGTACGATCACATAACCGGCCACCATCTGAACGGGCCCGGTTACAAAGTCAGTGGTAAATGACAGAAGCATCATAGCCACACATAGAATTGACAATATTAAAAAAACATATTTAGAGGGAATAGAAATCCTGTTTCTTCCGTATCCTCTTCTTCCCATTTATTACACCCGAAAATTATTAATTTATGAAACTATTCAGAACAGCACATATATTTTAAAATATGGACTTCCAAGCTTGCTTGAGAAGGACATGTTTTATAAATACATGTATTGGATGAATCCAAAATAGCGAAAAATACGAAGTATTTTGAGCCTGTTATGAATAGTTACAAATTTATATCCTGCATCGAGCTGACAACAGACCTTAAGCTCTCTGTCTTTATTATCTGTGACAGTCCGTATGCCACACTTTCCTCTCCGTTCACGGAGAAATTAACCTTGAGTCCGGTGCTCTGTGATATAAGTTCATGCAGATCTCCAATACCTGCAGAACCGCCTGTAAGGAATATGCCTTTCCTGTATATATCTGCTCCCAGCTCAGGCGGAGTACGCTCAAGGATCACACGCACGCTGTCGATTATAGACTCAAAGTTCTCATTCATTGCCTTTTCCACCAGATTGGTAGGAATGCTTCGTTCAACCGGAAGGCCTGTAACTATATCCCTTCCGTATACTATCGCATCCTCTTTATTTTCTTTCAGCTTCGGCAGTGCTATTTTTACCTTCTCAGCAGTCTTTATCCCGACCAAAAGATTATATTCCTTACGGATCATGTTGCGGATGCTTTCATCAAACTTCTTACCGCCTGTCTTAATAAGCCTGCTGAGCACTATCCCGCCCATCGAGAGGATTGATATCTCTGTGGTCTCATAACCGATATTTACAACAAGAATCCCCTGTGAATTGACAACATCCACATCAAGGCCCACTCCGTCAGCTATCGCTTTTTCCACAATATAGATGCTTCTTGCCTTGACGTTTGATTCCTTAACAAGATCATAAAAAGCTCTCTTCTCAACCTCTGTTATATCTGTCGGAACAGAAATATAATAATCTGCTCCTCTTATATTGCCGTTCATGGCGTCGTTTATAAAGTTACGCAGCAGTATCTGCATATGGTTAATATCTGCGATCACGCCGTTTATGACCGGGAACGAAACCGTGATGTTCTGCGGTGCCTTCTCATACATTTCAAAGGCATGATCGCCATAGGCAAAGAGATTCTTCTTGTTCATTACCTTCTGTATTGCGATCATATTCTTCTGCGAGCTGATTGTTTCATTAAATCCGTTGTATATCTTTATATTATATGTACCGAGATCGATACCGAAAGCACTGGTTGCCAAATTTTACCTCCCATATTTGCAAGACACCTGATCTTACCAAGTATGCAGTTTTTATTTAATGTATCAGTTAAGATACTATCCGGTTAACTATGGCATTCACATTACAGATATCCCATAGTATTCATGCTCACAAACCTTCCGTCACCTATAATAAGATGGTCAAGCAGTCTTATATCAATAAGACTCCCGGCTTCTTTGAGTTTATCCGTTATAAGGATATCCTCATGACTGGGTGTAGGATCTCCGCTCGGATGATTATGCAGAAGGATTATTCCCACTGCTCCGTATTCGAGGGCTTTAATAAATATCTCCCTCGGAGAAACGGGAGCACAGTTGACAGTTCCCCTCGTCATTACCTCATCGCATATAAACCCGTCGGCGCCGTCTGTGAATATGACTCTTGTCTGCTCGTGATTAAGATGCCTCATGACCTCCATATACATCGCAGCTACAGATTTTGGATCCTTAAGCCTCAAACGGTCTCTGTGCATTGTGATACTCAGCCTTCCGGCCAGCTCTGCAACGCATTTAAGCATTATTGCCTTAACGGTTCCGATACCGGCGATCCTGTTCATCTCCTTTATGCTTTTGTCATAAAGATTTATAAGAGAATAAGAGCCGTCCACCCCTGTAAGCAGCTCTCTTGCAATGTCTATTGAAGTCTTACCCGCGCATCCTGTTCGTATTATTACAGCCAGCAGCTCCGCATCGGATAAAGCAGACGGTCCGAACGAAAGGAAACGCTCATACGGGCGTTCCGCTTCGGGTAATTCCTTTAAAGTTAAATGTTTTGTATCCATATTCCTCCTTATAAGACCAAAGAGAATATGAATACCGGCCGGGTAAAGCAGTGCCTTTAAGCGGCGCCTGCTCACAGTCTTTATTTAAAACTGTATTTATCATTTTAAGCACATAACGCGAAATGTCAAGACAGTTTTACCATCCCATCATTTTTAAGCTGCTGAACAGCTCTGATTATACCGTATTTCGCATGCGGGAAGGTAAGTCCTCCCTGGAAATAGACATTATACGGTTCCTTTATAGGACCGTCGGCACTCAGTTCAATGGACGAACCCGAAACAAATGCACCGGCCGCCATTATAACATCCGAATCATATCCGGGCATTGCCCACGGCTCCGGCGTCACATGCGAATCAACGGGCGCAGCCGCCTGTATACCTTTGCAGAAGGATATCACCGCTTCAGCCGAGCCGAGTGTGACAGCCTGTATGATGTCATGTCTCTGCGTATCTGCATCCGGATGAACCTTAAATCCGAGGCCTTCAAGCATGGCAGCTGCAAAGATCGCACCCTTAAGCGCGGAGGCGGTAACAGTCGGAGCAAGAAAAAGTCCCTGATAGAAGCTCTGTATAACATTAAGTGATGCACCCACCTCTTTGCCAAGCCCCGGTGAAGTAAGCCTGTATGCTGCATTCTCTATACATTCCTTCTTTCCTGCTATGTAGCCTCCCACGGGAGCCAGGCCGCCGCCCGGATTCTTGATAAGAGAACCAACCACCATGTCAGCACCCACATCCGAAGGTTCAATCCTTTCAACGAATTCTCCGTAGCAGTTATCAACCATACATATAACATCACTCTTTATACTTTTTATAAACGAAATAAGCTGTCCGATACCTTCGACCGACAGGGTGGGTCTTGTCTGATATCCTTTAGAACGCTGTATTGTCACAAGTCTCGTACGTTCATTGACCGCATTTTTGATATTTTCGTAATCAAATGAACCGTCAGGAAGAAGATCCACCTGCGAGTAGCTCACCCCGTATTCCCTGAGTGATCCGCGTGAAGGTCTTATTCCTATCACCTCCTCAAGAGTGTCATAAGGCTTTCCTACAGGTGACAGAAGCTCATCGCCGGGACGAAGATTGGATGAAAGCGCCACGTTAAGCGCATGTGTTCCGCAGGTGATCTGAGGGCGTACAAGCGCATCCTCCGTATTAAATATCTTCGAATAAACCTCTTCCAGAGTATCTCTGCCAAGATCATTATACCCATATCCGCTCGACGCGCTGAAGCAGGCATCAGATACCCTGCACTCCTGAAGTGCTCTTAAGACCTTAAGCTGATTATACTCTGCGGTTTCATCGATCCCTGCGAATCGGTCACGCAGTCCTTTAAACTTTTTTTCCGAATAAACAAGCACATCATCTTCTATTCCCAACTGTCTGTATATTTCATTAATATCCTTTTTCATATAACCCTCATAAATATTTAAAGGGCATCCCGAACATCTTCGAAATGCCCTTTTCTTTTATAATCTGTTTTTACTTATTCCGCTTATGATCAATTCTTCTTTATCGGCATTATTTTTCAAATATACCGTTTATCAATACGCCAAGATACGAACCCTTCTTCTGTTTTATACTAAATTTCAATGTATTGGTTCCTGCCCATTTTCCTATTCCGCGAACAGTTACCTTGGCGGTTCCATTCTTGATATTATCGGTATAACCCACTACCTCGAAATCTTTATTTGGTGTCAGGTACACGGGTGCATCTTTCTTTCCCGTATAAATGATATTGCGAAGATCATTGCCGCTAAGCGTTACCGGCTGTCCGGTATACTCCTGATCGGGTATTTTGAAGCTTTTTGCCTTTGAAATATCAGCTGTTTTATCCATAAGGCGGAAGGTAGCACTGGCTGTTCCGGTGTAATTGCCTGTTCCTTCTATGACAACTTCTCTGATGATCTCATCGGTCGGAGGAACCACATTATCTGAAACCACCTTATAATCCTTAGTTCCAAGCTTCTTACCCTCTGAATCGATCACTGTAATCTTAGGATTCTTATACTTATCCTTTGTTACGAACTGATCTGCTGCTGTTACGGTAAGTTCTCCTATATCCTGTTTTGTTATTTCAAACGGGAATTCTGCACTGCCTTTGTATTTATCTTTGCCTTTAACTATTATCTTTGCTGTATTTCCTGCCTTCCTGTTATCCTTATATGTAACTGTGTAATCAACACCTTCCTTAAGAAGTACGGTACTGTCAAATACTTTAAGCACCGGCTTGGCACCGCTCTTTATGTAAGAAACCTTCTTAGGATATGTAAACACAAATGAGCTTCCTGTCACATTAGTAATTTCACGACCTTTGGAAATTTTGAAGGTTGCGGTCTTCGTTCCGGTATATCCACCGTCCTTTGTTATAGCACTAAATACAACTGTTGCTTTTCCGGGCTCGATATTATTGTATACTTTAGTAATCTCATAATCTTCACCCAATTTAAGCTCTTTATTGCCATCCTTAAGCTTTATTGTATTTTCTGCAGGTACTATCGCCTTGCCGGTATAAACATAAGATGAAGGATCAAATTTAACGGATACTTTTGATAACAGCTTTCCATCTGTTCCGGTTACCGTTATATTGGAGCTCATAGTACCCTTAAAGTTGGAATCCTTTGGCGTTATTTCTACCGTATATTCACCGGCAGTAGTTATTGCAGGCACCGGCGCTTCTTCTCCGGACTTCTTATATGTGAAGGTAAAGCTCTTTGAATTTACAGTCTTTCCGGAATTCTTCCACACAATAGTGGGAACCGGTTTCTGTGCGGCATCCTTCCTCTTTGCTGCTATACCCATATCCAAAGCTGCTACATCCTTACCAAGTTCTGCCGGATCGACGCTGAATTTAACATCTACCTGTTCGGTTTCCTTGTAATTTCCTTTGAACTTAACCGTTACTGTAGGTGCTTTTGCGGAATTCTTACTTACAGCTTCTTTATTGTTCTTATAGCTTAAAGTATAATCCTTTTTCTCAACAAGCTTCTTCACTCCGTCATATACATGAATCTCAGGCTTAATGGATTCTCCCGTATACGTATATGAATCCTTCATTCCACCGATCCATATTCCGCTCTTAACGGTTACCTTATTATCACTTGTAGTTTTGGTTTCGCTTATGACATTGTCAGAAAGCCTAACTGTTGTTACCGTTGTTTCATCCGGATCTACAACCTCATTTACAGATAACAGATCTTTCTTACCCACATCGGTATTGATCTCATCTGTTTCTT
>JAEEGL010235816.1_pt1 | contig 18113 bp, 11 predicted proteins | sample 9134231 | NCBI WGS metagenome assembly JAEEGL01 (sample SAMN16246548, study PRJNA631951) | gut metagenome | biome: gut microbiome; feature: rumen; material: fiber-attached | host: Bos | place: Iran: Karaj | collected 2018-10 | reverse complement strand
CCAAGCCCTTTTCTTTTGTAACTTTTCTTTTTGGCTTCGGGAAAAGAAAAGTTTATAGAGAAGGACATGCAAAAAAGAATGAAGAGACTTGTGACACTCTGAGTGAGAGACCCCCAATACTTACCCAAGACCCATCCAAGAGGATCTTAATATTTTGCCCTTCCATTATGGAAAAAACCATTTGCCAAAAATCGACTTGGTACATGGTACATAGTTTATTCCGTTTGCTCGACAAAATTCAGGGGAGCTTAAGTCAAACTTTTTAGTATGTTTTTTGAGGGGAAAAAGAACCTCCGGCGGGTGCTGGGGCGCCCGCCGGAGGGGTGATTGTAGAGTAGCTATCTGCAGCTTGGAAGGGCTTGGTTGCAGCCTTAGAGACTGGGTCGCAGCTCTTGGGAGCTGGCTGTAGCTTTTGTGTAGTCTTCATGAGGTTCCGCAGGGGGCGAAACGGCCTGTGGCCGTTTCGCTCATACGGAACCAGTGACGGTTTGGGTCAGGCTATGGATTAATTCCAGCCAGTACCCCAGTTGGAGGCGCCTCCGAAGGTGTTGTCTGCACCACCGTCGTTCCAACCCCAGACTTCCTGGGCGTTGTCGTCAAAGAGGCTGAGACCCGATATCGGGTCAACTACATTGGAACCTCCCTGCATATTGACGGTATTACTTGCATTGAAACCCATCTCTACTTTAAAGGACACTACCGTCAATTCGGGTGTAATATATTCTTTCTTTGTATTCATGGCTTTATATTATTTGTGTGATTTAAAAAGAGATTGTAGGTAAGGTGTACATGCGGTTACGCTGGACGTTGATGGCCGAGCTGAAAGTCTTCGAGACATTGAACACCGGAGTTTCGCAATCCAAACCGTCGGTGCCGTAAACCACGAGACGTTTCACGTTGCTGATGGTGACAGGCACCATGAAGGTGAAGTCGGCTCCGGCAGCAATGGTGGTACCGCCATCAATGGTCATATTCATCTCGCTCATGTACTTGACATCAACATCGTCGGTGTTGCCACCAATGAGACCAGTGGGAATCGAGAGACCCTGGACAGCCCAGCGTGCGGTGAAGCCGAGTGTGTCGAGGGTGTTGTTGTTCTCTCCCTGAGCAAGGATCTTGATGTCTCTCAGACTGACAGCACTCGAAGAGCTGTTGTGCAGAGTGACAATGAAGCCTGCGCAGAGGTGGTGGAACAGAAGCAGGTTGCCCGACGTGGTCTTTGCGGCCATGGGGAAGGCAACGCTTTGTTTGCCAGCTTCGGGGAATTTGATGACGAGTTTGTTGAGGACAATCTCGCGTTTGGTGTCGGTGTTGGTGACAGTGACGTCATTGCCGTCATAGTCGTCACCGAGGTAGAGTGCGTACATGTCTCCGCCGGGGGCGCTGACTTCGTTGTTGGAAGCATCTACAAGATAGAATCCGTCGGCAACGTCGCCGCTGACGGTGTAAACGGTACCGTTGAGGTTGATGGGCTCGTTGAGCCATCCGTAGGTCTCTGCCGGGTTGCTGGGGTTGATCAGCACCTTGGCGTTGTCACCGCGAGTCATGTTCTCAGAAGCAATACGGATACGGCCGTTGTTCTCCTTGTTACAGCCCGTAGCGAGCGCAGCCAGCAGCAGTGTTAAAGTTATTATTTTTGTTGTTTTCATTTCTTTGCTTTTTTTGATTATTTAACTACAATTTTCTGTGACTTGTCGCCCAGGCGCAGGATATAGACTCCGGCGGCGGGGAACTGTGAATTGTGGATTTCGGTTGAGTTCTGGACATCGCTGTTCATGACGCTTCTGCCGAGGACGTCGAAGATCTGGAGAGTTCCGTTGCCTTCGATTACCCAGGCGCTGCCGTTCCAGCGGGCGAAGATGTTGCTGACCTCGGTGCCAGGCTTCATCTTAACCTCGAAGCGGTTCTCGACGTTCTCGTTGCCGCTGTGGTTGAAGCTGTAGCTGTTGGTGCGCAGAAGGTCAATGTCTCTGCCGGTGGCGCGGTCGATGAGGTGGAGATAGCTGATCTCGCCCATCGTCTCGATCATGTTGTTGAGGTTGACGCTGATGGTGTAATTGCCGGCGTTGGCGCGGAAGTTCATGTCGAACGACTCGCAGTCATCGTCGAGCATTGCGATGGCGTACTTCTCACCGTTGACGGGGATGCAGAGTACAGGAGCGTTGGCATCGAGGTGGCCGATCTTGGTCAGACCCTCTCTGTCAGAGTTGAAGGTGGCGTAGGTCACATCCTTGTATTCGCCGTCGGTGACGGTGAAGGGGATGCTGGCGCTCTGCTGAGCCTTGGCTGAGCCGGGATCGAATACGAACGGCACACTACTATTGGAAGTTGTCACTTGGACAAGACCTGCCTGACCCGGATAGAGAGGATCGTTGGCATCGTTCTGTGCATACCAAGTGCCGTTAGGCTGCAGTGAATACCAGCCTTCTGTGTATTCGGAAGTGGTACCGAAGTGGACACCCTTCTTGATTTCCTTGTTGTAGGGGTTACCTACAAGGTTGAAGCCCTTCAGGTTCTCGTCGGAGCAGCCGGCTGTATGGCCATTTGCAGAGATGTCAGCGGTGTTGGTCTGGCCGTAGAAGGTAAGGGTGGCGTTGGTAGCGCGACGGTAGATATAACCGCGACCGAACTCGAAGGTCTTGAACAAGGATGCACCTGTGTACTTGTAGTTCTCCCAAGTACCGGCACCTTCGTTGTAGCGGTAGAGGTCGTAGTCACCGTCGGTGAGGTTGGCAACACTGTTAATGTTGACCTCTTCGCCAGTGACGGTGTGCATCGGCGAAGCGATACCATACCATTTGCCGGCTTCGACATTCATGGTGAAAGTCTGGGGTTCATAGACAGCAAAGTTGTCCATATAGGTAGCTGCGCAGTACTGGCTTTCACCGCGAAGGATGATGTAACAAGTGCCGCTCATGTTGATAGGCAGGGTGTATGTGTACCAGCCAATTGCTGTTTCAGCAGGAATTACGCTGTTGCTTGCTGTGTATTGGCGCGGGATGAAAGCGAGCTCGGTAGCGCCTGCAATTTCGCCATTGGTGCTGACATAGACACGGATACCCTCCTCATTAGGATTGCCACCAGAAGAATATGTAGAATTGCTACGATATACATCAATTAAGAATTCATAGTTGTCATTCGGCAGGGTCATTGCGGGAAGTACAAGTTTGGTCAAAGTACCCTGGCTCATGTCAGGCAGACGGAGCTGGTGGGTGCTGTTGGTGCCCATGGTACTGGTGTTAACAATGAATACAGAAGTACCAGTACCCGAGATGTGTTCGTTCACCCAGCAAGGATTGCTGAAGTTACCAGAAGCGTAGCTTTCGAAGTTTTCAGTCCACGGGAAGGAGGTGATAGCATCGCACTCGGTGTAGAAGGTGTAGGTGTCAGACCATGTGCTTTCCTCGCTTAAGGAGCAGTTGGCCTTGACCTTGAATACATACTGTGTAGCGGGTTCCAGACCGCCAAGGGTATAAGGATTCTCTGTTACGCCAGTAACATCGGTAAAGGCGGTCTCAGAAACTTTCTTGTAAGAAACAGTCCATTCGCTTTCGCCGTGTCCGGTCCAGCTGAGGTCGGCTGAGGTTGTGGTGAAGTTGTTAGCGTTGAGGGTTGTAGGAGCGGGGCAGGCCACCGTGGTGGTGAAGGTGCGGGTCTCGCTCGGGTCGCTTGTCACGCTTCCGGAGCAGTTACCAACAACATAGACCTCATAGGGAGTTTCAGGAGTAAGACCGTCGAGGTGGGCGGTGGTTGTAGTAGCATGAACCGACTGCAGAGTGCCGGCAGCAACAGGAACTCCACAAGCTACATTGTCGATATGCAGGTCGTTGTCGGCATTGCTTGTGGTAGATTCACCGTAGAAGGCAATCTTCACAGACCTTCCAGCATAGCTGCTCATGTCAATATTTACGTTTTCACCAGTTGCACTGCAGGTAATATTGTTGTAAACATAGGAGGAGCCACTGTTGTTCCATTCGCGAAGTATGGTCCAAGTGTCCATATCGTCGTCGCTGACAAGGACTACAAATCTGTCGTCGGTACCAGTGGTAGCAGGAGTCTGCGGTGTGGTTGCAGAATAATTATAACCTGTGAGAGCAAGGTCGAAGTTGAGAGCAAATCCATCTTCAACATTGATTGCCGGAGTAACGAGCCAGTATTTGCAGGTGGTGCCATAGATGTTTATCTTGGCATGGCTGTTGAACACACCTTGTTGGACCGTGCCAAAGCTCCATCCACTGGTGGCACTAGTCAGATCCGTTGTGCCGTTTAAGACATCGTCGTTCAACAGAGTGTTGTAACGTGTCCAGCCCGCAGGAAGCGATGTACCAAATTCTTCGTTCACGCCATTGAAATAGGCTGCTGTCTGGTAGTAAACATCATAGTCGTTGTTCTCAGAGAAGCCGGTCCAGGTGACGTCGGCAGAGAAGCCGTTGATGTTGGTGATGCCGTCGGCTGCGAGAACAGGAGCCGGGCAGGAGGCTGCGGTGGTGAAGTTTTCCACGTTGCTCCATTCGCTGTAGCCATCGGAGTTGGCAGTACAGTTGGCGCGGACCTGGACATCATAGGCAGTTTCGGAGGCAAGGCCTGTCAACTGATAAGTCACATTATATCCACTAATAGTGACATCGGTTGAAGCAACATCAACAGGAGTTGACCAGTCGGTAGTGCCGTTTACGCGGTATTCAACCTGCCAAGCATTCTGGCTTGCGTCAGTGATGGTCCAGGTGAGGTCAACGCGGTCGGGGCCGGGAGTGCCGGCAGTGAGAGTTGTAGGAGCGGGGCAGGCGACATCGGTGGTGAACTGCAGCCAGTTGGTCCAGCTGCTGTTGCCGTCGGTGGTGCCGCAGTTGCTCTGGACTCTTACCTCGTAGAGAGTTTCGGGAGTGAGACCGGAGAGGGTGATGTTGTTTTGGTCTGTTACATCGCTAACAGTTGTACCGGCAGCAACAGGAACTCCACAAGCTACATTGTCGATATGCAGGTTGTTGTCGGCATTGCTTGTGGTAGATTCACCGTAGAAGGCAATCTTCACAGAACTCCCGGCATAGCTACTCAAGTCGATATTGACGTTCTCGCCGGTTGCGGTATAGGGAATGTTGTTGAGAACATAGGCGGAGCCGCTGTTGTTCCATTCGCGAAGTATGGTCCAAGTGGCCATGTTATCGTTGCTGACAAGGACAATGAATCTGTCGTCGGTACCAGTGGTAGCAGGAGCAGCTAATGTGCCATTATAGGCTGTCAATGCGACGTCGAAGTTGAGAGCAAATCCATTATCAACATTGATGTCAGGAGTAACGAGCCAATACTTATTGGTATTATAGAGGTTCATTCTGGCATGACTGTCAAAAACACCGTTGCCCGTGCCGAAGTTCCAACCACCAGAGTAAGTAGTCAGTGCGGTGGTTCCGTTCAATACGTCATCAGTCAACAGAGTGTTGTAACGTGTCCAGCCAGTGGGAGCCGATGTTGTGGCAAATTCCTCAGACAAGCCGTTCACATAAGCAGCTGTTCTGTACTCGACGTTGTATTCGCCGCTGTTGTTGTCAGCAGGGTTCCAGGAGATGTATGCGGTGTGGCCGGCGACGGGACCTGCATTTACTGCAGTAGGTACTGGGCAGGCAATGGCAGTGGTGAAGAGACCTTCGGCGATTGTCCATACGCTGTAGCCGTCGGTGCCACAGTTGGCGCGGACCTGGATATCGTAGGCAGTTTCGGGGTCAAGGCCTGCCAACTGATAAGTTACAGTAGATCCACTAATAGTGACATCCGTTGAAGCAACATCAATAGAAGTTGACCAGGCGGTAGTGCCGTTTTCGCGGTATGCAACCTGCCAAGCAGAAGCATCCGAAGTCCAAGAAATTGTTGCGCCATGGGCGTCAACAGAGGTTGCATCGACAGCAATATTCTCGGGATCGAGGCAAGCAGGCAAATGGTTGACCTCGATGTTGTCGATGTAGGTATAGGAAGCAGAGTAAGTACCCGAGGTGATTACATGCTTAATGGCAATGTATTGACCGCTGCCAGTGTAGGTATTGAATCTTACCCTGTATTGCTCATAGTCGGTGGCTGGAGTGATGGCTTCGCCAACCTGTACGAAAGTTGAGGCATCATTCGGGTCGGTCATGACACCGACAGCCAATGTTCTACCAGTGGTAGAGTTTCCAGCCAATTTCGAGTAGAATGTGATTTCATATTCATTCACAGGATAGCTGGCATCCACTTCAGGCAAAACAACATACTGAGTGCCAGTAGCATAATTGCTGGTTTGAATTACAAAATGTTTGCTTCCATTTTTAGGAGCTGTGGTGCTTATAGAAGAGGTGATCCAACCTGAATTTGTACCTATTGTATTCCAGCAGATCGGCAGGGCGTCGTCCTCAAAGTCGTAGCTGTAAGGCAGCGGTATGGCTTCGCACGCGGAGTTGAACTGGGTCGGCATAGTCCAGTCGCTAACCGTAGAGGCATCGCAAGCGGAACGAACATAAACATAGTAGGTGGTTGCCGAAGCGAGACCGCTGATAGGATAATTGGTGTTTGAAGTAACACCGGCATAGGTAGGTGTTGTTGCATCGTCCGGCACGACGGTATTGTCATTGGTTACATAGACATCCCAAGCGGTTGCTGTACCACCGATGGTCCAGCTGAGATTAGCACCTGTGGTGGTGATGTTGGACACCTGCAAATTGGAAGGCTCCACACATAAAGGAGCTTCGGTAAAGCTGAAGTCATCAAGAAGCAGAAAGTCCATATCGTCAGACATATGCTGGACAGCAATAAATTTGGTACCGGCAGGATAGTTGGCCCTGAAAAGCAGATAAGCTGATGAAACAACATCTGTTACTGTATTGCTCCAAGTGAAGCTGCTGAGGTCATTAGTGGTGGTGGAGTAACCCACTCTGAATGTTTCAGGGTATGAATCCTCTCCATCAGTACGGTAATAGAACTCGACATGCAAACCGTTGGCGATGCCAGTCAATTCGGGAGATATAAGGGTCATGTACTCTGGATCGGTATCTGGATAGTCTTGATAGGTGAAAATAAAGAAGTTGTTGCCTGTATTTGTAGTGACAGTAGTAGAAAAAGCACTTGGATTAGTAACGTATGATCGTCCATAGACATCATAGATATCCCAGCAGTTCATGTCGATTTCATCCTCGAAGCCATAGGCATAGGGAATTGCGTAGGCTGCAGGGCAGGCGGTGGTGAAGGTCTTGGTTGCGAATTCGCTCTCACCAGAGGCGTAGATGGCCTTGACCTGGAAGGTGTAGTTAGTGTTGCTCGTCAAGCCGCTGAGGTTAGCCGAAGTGGTGGTGGTGCTGGTAAGAGTGCTCCAGGTGCCGCCGTCGGGCTTGTACTGGTATTGATATCCTGTTACTTCAGTGTTGGGAGCTTCCCAAGCAACGGTGGCCGTAGCGTCGGTGATGTTGCTTACAGCCAGATTGCGCGGTTTGGGATAAGCATTGCTGCTGTAGGCAAAAGTAGTCTTGGGGATAAAGTTGCGCTGGGAAATAGAAGGGCTGCTAGAGCCATAACCTCCTATGGATGCTCCGGTAACAGTCTCGCCATAGAAACTTCCGGTTGTATAGCTACCCACATATTCCTTGTAAAAACCAATAAGAAGGTTGCCACCGTTGTATTCGAATTCTTGGTCGAAAACGACAGTCATTCCATCGGTTGAGGAGATTGTGAGGGGACCTGTGTAAACCGTTGTGGAACCTGAAACACCATAAGGAGTTGTGCTCGAGAATGTAGTAGCCTCAACTTCCCTCAGGTAAACAGTGGTGGTTCCTGTAGTGAGGTTATAATTGGGATACAATTTAATGGATGAGATGATATTGCCGTTCAATATTGCCAAATCACTAGCAGGAATAATGTATTCACTGTGGTTGTAGTAGTCCTGATTACCGCTACCAAGCGGAATATAGCCATTCGTTGTAGTTCCGTCATAGACAGTTAGAGTCAGAGCATTGGTTGGGGTGAAGGTGCAGGTGGTACTCCAGTCGCTCTCGTCACCACCACCGCAGTCGGCCTTTACGCGGGCATAGTATTGGGTTTCAGCAGTGAGACCGGTAAGGTCTTTGGTAGGTGTGCCGTTTACGTTAACCGAAGTGGCACCTGAGAAGTCAGAAGCTGTGCCGTATTCAAGCACCCAGTCGGTCTCGGTGCCGCCGGCAGTCCAGTTAAGAGTTGCGATAGAGCCGTTGCCCATGGTGAGGGTGGCTGCCAGGCCTGAAGGTTTGACGCAGGAAGCACCCTGTGATATAACCACATTGTCGATGCCGAGTCCGTAACCATAATGATCAATATACTCAAAGGCAATCTGGTAGGTTGCGCTAATGTTGGGGAGAACAATGTCTACTTCAGTAGTCCATGTCGCCACTGCGGCGGAATAATCTTGTCCATCGAGCAATGTCCAAGAATCAGAGGAAGATGCACGATAATAGACTTTCAATTCATCTATGTCACCAGCCCATGAACGCTGTATGTGCATAAAGCTCAATACTGCCGACGTAACTGACGAGAGGTCAATCTCGGGGGTAATCAGCTTGGTGGCAGCACCTGTCGTTCCATGGGTGATTTTGGCATTGTAGGTGCCTTCGCCGGCACCTGTACTGGAAGAGTAATCACCTGTGGAGACCGACCAAGAGCCGGTACCGTCGGTGGTCCAGCCTGTGGGCATTGAACCGCCTTCGAAGTCTTCACTGAAGAGTGTTTGTCCATGCATCCCCAATGGGGAGAAAAGGACAAACGCGACCAGGAACAGCCTTAGTGCTGCCTGTCGCAGTGTCGTTTTTTTGTTTTTAGTAAATTTAACCATAATTTTAATTATTTAATTGATGAATTAAGTGAATTGGTTTCAAAAGGGGATATATATGAGAACACACCCTCGCATCCTGCAGCGGCAAAATGCTCGGGAGGTGTGATTGTCAGACGATTATATGTATAATTGCCAATCAAACCTGTATAGTTTTAGTTCTGCAAATATACACTTTTTTTTTTACATACAAGGTTTTTAACATTTATTTGTTGATTATTTTTAGGGGGGGGGAGGGATCGGTTAGTGGTTAATGGTTAACGGTTAGCGATTAGAGGTTAACGGGATTACAGGGAGATCGCGGGAGATCGCGGGAGATCGCGGGAGATCGCGGGTCGTTGCCCGCGATGAGGATGAAGGGGTGAGCGGTTAGGGATTAGGGGGTTTTCGCTACTATTTGATTTTATTTCAGCGGTGCTTAAAGCCTCTTGCGAGGCAGAACGGTTAACGTTTTTGTGCTAACTTTTCTTTTCAACAGCTTTTATCTTCATTCTTTTTCGTTTGTCCGAAAAAGAACGAAGCAAGAAAAAGGACACCGGTCTGAAAAATTAGCTAAAATTCGCGCCTCAGAAGCTAAACCGACCAAACGCGCTTCGCTTGGACGAGGTCGCTTCTTAACGCTTCTTCGACACGAATTTCTTTACGCTAATTTCTCAAAGCCGGAGGGGGTGAGCGGTTAGGGGTAAGCGTTAAAGACGCGAGAAGGGGTCGCACGTCTCCGACGTGCATGGATGAGAGGATATGTGACTGTCACCACACTGCACTCCCTACGGTCGCTTAGTATGGTGTTATTGGGATTGAGCCTCGTCGAGGCTCTGGAATTGTGGCGGGAACGACTAATTAAACTTTACAGGCGGGATACCGAGTTGTTTACAAATAGCACTTGCTGTTGGCTCTGCAATATCGTTATGCAAAGGCACCACAGTTTTGTTGCCATTGACTTGATTCTGATACTGCGCATGACTGCCTTTCTGTCGTCCGGTGGGGAAACAATGGTTCTCGCGCAGAAACCGGAGGAACTTCTCTTTTTTCATGCGTTTACAGCTACACGACGACTGGTGAAGGAGCGCCCGGAATAAAGACGCTTGATACTTTCAGCACGGTCCTCAAGTACAAGTTCTATGGCCTCACGAATGTTCGACAAGAGTTCTTCCTCTGTGCTGCCCTGTGAGATAGCTTCGGGTAACTGCTGACACTGACCGCAATAAAGTCCAGTTGCCGGGTCACGCTCAATAATAACGGTGTATTCTGCCATGATTCAATTTTTCTATAATAACTTTGAATTGGCTGTTTTTATTGTATTTGCTGTTATTATTTTTTTACGTATGTGTGAACGGCCAGGTGGCCGTTCACACATACGTGTTCAATCACTTGAAGGTGTTGTAGGAGATGTTTTCGGGTTTCCACTTGTCTTTGGGCTGTGGATTTTCGGCGGGATGGCCAATGACGATAACGCAGAGGGGGACAATGGTCTCGGGGAGGTTGAGGGCTTCGTTGACTTGTGCGACGCGCTCGTCAATGGGATAACAGCCGGTCCAGACGGCTCCAAGACCGAGGGCATGTGCGGCAAGGAGGATGTTCTCGGTGGCGGCGGAGCAGTCCTGAATCCAGAAGTCCTGCGCAGGACCTTCCATTGCTTTCTCCATATCACCGCAGACTACGATGGCCAAAGGTGCCTGACGCAGCATGTCACCGTGGCGGTTGGTGCCAGCGAGTTCGTCGAGTTTGGCACGGTCGTTGACGACGACGAAATGCCAAGGTTGGGCGTTGACGGCGGTGGGAGCTGCCATACCTGCACGGAGCATCAGCTCGACGGTGTCGGCGGAGATGGCACGGTCGGTGTAGGCGCGAATGCTGGTACGGGTCATGATGGTCTCGAGGGCGGCATTGTCATTGCTTTTCTCAGTTTTGTTGGTGCAACCGCTCATAACGGTGGCTACAAGGAGTGCCATAGCAAAGATTCCAAGTATTGTTTTTTTTGTGTTCATTTTGTTTTGTTTTTTGGGGGTTCGGGATTTTGTATATATTATATTTTATGTGTTTAATTGTTTAGTTGTTTAATTGTTTAGTTGTTTAATTGTTTAGTTGTTTAATTGTTAGTTGTTTAAGCCTTTTCGAGGTTTTGAAAATTCAGTCAAATATATCTATTATTTTACGATGTAGCGGAGAGGGGGAGTTGTATCGCTGACGCGGATCAGGTATAGGCCTGGTGAGAGCTGCGGAAGGGAGATGTTGTTGATGCCGACATGCAGGTCGTAGGTGAGGTTATATATCTGACGGCCAAGGATATCATAGATCGCAACAACTACGAATCCTCCCCATTCGGCATTGTAGCGGAGTGTGGCTTGTCCTGCAGATGGATTGGGAAAGATGAGGCTTTCTGTTTCACCAGACTCCAAGCCAAAATAGTCGATATAGGTTGTGAGCATGTCGTCGGTACGCGAAGTTAGGTATTTTCTTATCTCACTGATTTCGTGCCTCCAAGAAGAGATATCAACAGGGTTTTCGAACCGGGCGGACTGATGCTGTACTTCGTCGGCAAGAAGGTCTTCGACTGCATCAACCAAAGGCAGGGAGTGGTCGGCGCCAAAATGGTAATGAATCAACTCACCGAAACGGTCTATGGAACGCGCCATGAAATCTTTGTTGGCGAGCATGCGGCGGAAGAGCAGCGAGGCGTGAGGCGAGGAAGGATAGGTCTGGGCTGGGTCGTCGCAGGTGACATAGTCGAGCATCTCCGTCTTGCTGCGCCAGTTGGCGAAAGCGGCGTCGCCGTCGAAGAATATCCAACGCCAGGGGCTGCCGTCAGCGGACCAGTGCCGCACATTGTTGGCGGGCCAATCGACATTGGCGATGAATATCTGAAGGAGCATATAGTCGAGGAGGGCGTCGACATCGACTTCGGAGGCGAGGCGACTGTAATCGGCCTCGACAGTGAGGTCGGCGGTCTCGAGCCATTGGTACATGTCGTTCCAGTCGTCGGCACTGCCATTCTCGACTTCGTCGCCCCAGTTGACGAGGAGATCGACATCTTCGTCATCATAGTCGTAATGGCCTGCAATATAGTGTTCGTCGGGTTTCTCTTCGAGGAAATAGATGCCCCAATACTCACCGTTGAGGAAGAGGACGACGGGACGCGTGGCGAGGTTGTCGCACCGAAGAGGGGTGGCAAGCTGCTGGCAGAGCCAGTCTTCAACACCGGCGGTGGACCAGGAGCCCATCCAGGGACGCAGGACGAGACGTTTGAACTTGGAGGGGGCTGCGTCGCCGAAAAAGCTGTAACTGAAGTTCTTCTGCCCGTAGTCCTGACGAGCATAGAGTGTGAAGCCTTTCTGGGGGAGGCTGCGCGTGCGGTTGCCGTGGATACGGAGCCCGCAGGTCTGATTGAGGACGGTTGTACCGTTCTCGATGAAGGAGAGGTTTGCCGGCCGTTCCCATTCACGGCCTTTCTGACAGTAGTTGCCGCTATGAAAGAGGTTGGCGGGGTCGAAGAAACGTCCAGGGATGAAGATGCCACTGTCGAAATCGAAGAGAGCAGCCGAGTCAACGCATATCGAGACGACAGGCAGGGTTATCATTCTCTCCATCAATGAGTTGACAAGATAGGCTTCGGTGGCGACTTCCGAACGTCGGACTCCGTCGGCGTTGAACAGGGCGGCACGGACTACGACGATGTGTTCCACATCGCTGCGCTGAACCCAGTTGGTGTCGGGACAGTTCTGTATGGCAAAGATGTTGGAGCGTGAATAGCTGTCGGAGGAGAGGGTGAAAGGAGCGGTATAGAGCGCGTCGGAAGTTGTGGGTATGTTTCCGTTAAGGGTGTAGTGGATTGTGAAGCCGTCGCGCCCCTCCATGATGACAGTGCAGGGTGCGTCGTACTGTCCGCCACGTGGGGTTATTGTTACCTGGGCGATGACGACGGGTTGACAGGCAAGGGTTAAAGCAAACACTATCAACACTGCGAGGGATAAGGGCTTGCAGGGCATTATAGTTCTTTGACAGGGAATGTGAAATAGGTGTTGGGGTAGGGTTCGTTTTTGAGGGTGAAGTGCCACCATTCACAGTCATATGGCTTAAAGCCGTGACGGAGCATAGCGTTGCGGAGAATCATACGGTTGGCGAACTGTTGGGCAGTGACGGTGTCGTTCTCGCGATAGATGCCGGTATTGGGGTCACCGCCACAGTCGGGATGGCTTTCATGTCCGAACCAGTCGAAGGTGCCACCCATATCGACCTCTTTCTCGGTGGTCATGTCGAAGATGGTGAGATCGACCGTGGAACCACGCGAATGACCGCTCTGCGTGGCGATATAGCCGAGGCGGAACAGGTCTTTCTTGGCAATCTTGGGGTAGAAATACGACCTCATAAGGGTATCGTCGATGGCTTTGCCCCAGCGGACGAAGTGGTCGACTGCTTTCTGCGGACGATAGGCGTCATAGATTTTCAGACGGTAGCCGTGAGCTTTGAGTTCGTCGCTGACAGCACGCAGGCTGTCGGCTGCCTGACGGGTGAGGAGCGCGGTAGGCTGCTCATAACCGTCGATGCGTGTGCCGACAAAGTTGTATGTGCCGAAATAACGGATTTCAAGGATGACGTCGGGAACAACGTCGGTGATGTTGACGAAGCCAGAAGAGTCGCCAGGTGCGACAGTTTTTTCTTTCTCACCGCTGCAACAGGAAACAGCAAGCAGACAGCCTAAAAAGATTGATAACAGTATTTGTTTCATGACTAAAATAAAACGAAATATCTGTCCGCAGGCGCGTTCGTGGCGTACCTACGGACAGATAAGCAAACATTATTCTACTGTTTTAAATTAGATGTCCATGCCGAGACCTACAAAGAAGCCAGAGCTTTTTTTCTCGACATTGGAATTTTTATGCAGGTCGAGGAGGCCCAAGTTGTAGCCACCAAAAATACGATACTGGTTGAAATAGATAGAGAGTCCGGCAGTACCGTAGAGGTTGAGGCGAGAATAGTCGCTGTCGCCATCGTCGCCATACCATTCGGTGGTGACATCAACTCCAAGGGGAGAAGACTTGTCATTGCCTACAAGAGCAAATGAAACGGTGGGGCCAAGGAAGGGAACCAGCTTCAAGCCACCGCCAAGGTCGATGCCATAGTTGAGGAGGATGGGGATGTCGAGGACAATCTGAGTGTGATTGACATCAACGCCGAGGATGGTCTCGGAGGAGGTGTTGTAACGGCCACGGAGACCTACAGAAAGATTCAAGCCTGCGGTAAGTTCGTTGGTGTAGTCGAAACCGACGAAGAAGCCGTTCATGCTATAATCGCTGGAGGCACCCCCCATTGTGGTTGTGATTGTCTCGGGCATGTAACCCACACTGACGTTCATCTGTGCATTGGCATTTCCTGCAAAAAGCAATGCTGCTGCAACTGCTACAAAAGAAAATACTTTTTTCATCTTAAAACTGTTTTTAGTTGGTTAATTTGAATGTGCAAAAATAGTATTTTTTTTTGATATAGCAAAAAAAATCTTATCTTTGCATAATCAACAAGAAAAAAAACATTTGCACAATTTAATATTAACCCTTATAAATTAGTTTGTTATGAAGAGAAGTTTCCTTTTACTCTGTTTGTCATTTATGATGCTCGGCAGCATTGGAGCACAAAACATTATGGACACAGTCATGAATATTGGAGCACAAACCGTCCCCGCTTTCATGACTTCGTTGACGCAAGACGAGAAGACTGTTCAGAACGCAATGAAGGACCGTTTGAAAGAGGCCAAACTGAAGACCACCAACGCCGAAGGTTGTCTGGCAGTGCTGGGGCAGGTGGTTCCCGACATCGCCACAGTGCCTATCAACATGTATGTAAAAATCGACGAATCAGGCCGCAGGTCGGACAAGGTGACTGTCGTGACCATCTGCGCTATGCCGATGAACATCGCCGACAGGGTTCCCGAGATGAACATCTATGTACGCCGTTTCTTGGAGAACTTTATCCAGAGAGTCAACAAGGCTGCCAATCTTGAAATGCTTGAAAAAGAGGAGAAAGCCCTCAAGAAAGCAACCAAGGAATACAACAGCAGCGCTTCGGACCTGGCCAAGATAGAGAAGAACATCAAGTCGGACGAGGACAAGATTGCAAGCAACGACAAGGATATTGAAAAACTGCAAGGCAAAATCAAATCGCTCGAAGACAAGATCAAATCGCTTGAGGAGAGCAACCAGAAACTCCAGGCATCGGTGAGCAAAAACTCTGAAAAGAAGTCTGATGCCGAGAAAAAAATGAAGACTGCCGAAGAAGAGATGCAGAGCAGCCAGGCCAAGGTTGACGAACTGCGTTCAAAGGTACAGTAATAGTTTCGGTTTAGAGATTCCTGCCCGTTGGCAGGAATGAGGGGAGGGTAATTGAAAGCCATTTCCACAGTCAAACATATTATTGTTTTTCTGGTATCTGTTGTCTGCCTGTCGTCTGGCGGTGTAGTGGCGCAGGAGCGTGTCACGGGACTGCAGGGGAAGGTGATAGACGAGTTTACCGGCGAACCGTTGCCGTTTGTGCAGGTGGGCTTCGTAGGTACCAATATCGGTATGACGAGCGACATGGACGGAAAGTTCCGCGTGTCGAACACCCAGGGCTACACCGAGGTACGGTTCCAGATGATGGGCTATGAACCTTTGGTGATAACCCTCACCGAAGGGGTCATGAAGAACAACGCGAAAATCACCATGACCCCCCACTCTACCCTGATGCCTGAGGTTGTCATAACCGCCTCGAAGAAAGAGCGTTCGCGCTACCGGCGCCGCAACAATCCCGCAGTGGCACTGGTGAAGGAGGTTATAGACCACAAGGAGCAGAACAGGATGCAGGCCTACGACCGCTGGCGCAGAGACATATACGAGAAAACGACGCTGGCACTCGACGACTTCCACCCCGATTTCGAGAACAAGCGCATCTGGCGCAAACTGAACTTCCTTGAGAAATACATAGATCAAACACCTTTCGACGCCACTCCGATACTGACAATCTCGATGCGCGAGATAATGATGCAGCAGTCGTACCGGCGCAAACCTAAACAGAACCGCACCCTTGTCACGGCCCGAAGGATGGAGGGTGTGGACCAAGTGCTCGGACAGGAGGGCATAGACGCCAGCCTGAGCGAGATGTTTGTACCAATAGACATCTACGACAACGATATAGAGGTGATGCTGAACCACTTCACGAGCCCGCTGAACACCACTCTCGCCACTACATTCTACAAATACTATATCACTGACACACTGGAGGTTAATGGAGATACCTGTATAGAGCTTTCCTTTGTCCCAGCAAATGTGCGCAGCTACGGTTTTACCGGGCAGATGTATATTGTCCGCGACAGCAGCTATGCCGTGACTAAGTTCAACCTGACAGTTTCGCCGCATGTGAACCTGAACTTCGTCAGGGACCTTACCATAGTGCAGAACTTCAAGAAGGTGACCGGCGACTCGCTTGTCACAAAAAACCACTATATTCCAGACCGTTGCGACACCTATGGACGAATGTACATCCATAAGAAGTTACAAGAAGTCTATGCACATCAGGTGCGAATCTACCACAACTACGACCTGTCGCCGTCGGCAGAGCTGCTGCCCGACAGCCTCTTCTCGCCGCTCAACAACACAGCCTCGCTGCCCAAGACAAAAATGCTGCGAAAGATGTGGAACGAGAAAAGACCCATAGAGTTGAGTGCCAAGGAAACCGTTATCGACAGCCTGCGTTACGAGTTGGCACGTCTGCCGGAATTTCAGGCTCTGAAAAAGGCCGCAGAAATAACGGTAACAGGATATGTGCCAACCGCATCGAAACGCGACTCCAGCCGATTTGACATCGGTCCTATATACAACATTCTCAGCTACAACCATGAGGAGGGGTGGCGACTGAGGCTTGGCGGAATGACTACAGCTGCTCTTGACAACAAGAACTTCTTTGAAGGCTATGCCGCTTATGGTTTCCGTGACAAAAGGCCCAAATTCAACGCCACCTATATTCACACCTTCGAAGAGAAAGAGCATCACTCGCACGAGTCGCCGATGAACCAGTGGAGCCTTACGACTTCATACGAACTTGAGGCCCCAGGCCAGAGCTTTGACAACTTCGACCGCGACAATATACTGATGTCCAACGACATTCCCCACAATCTACAATACGTGGGACAGGCAGTTCTGAGGCTAAGAAAGTCTTGGCCCAGCAATATCAGCATCGACACATGGCTTGCCGCACGACGCTATGAGCCGGCAGGCACGCTGCAATATCTCCAATTTCAGGAGGACGGGACACTGAAGGAAGTGGAGCACTTTGCCGAAGCGGAGTGGCTGGGCAGGCTGACATTCAGTCCCAACCGCAGCCCCGACAGCAAACGACCAGGAAGTGCGTCGATGATGAACCTTAGAAAAGACGCGCCAACGATCAACTTGTCGCACCGCATAGGTGTCATGGAGGGCGGTTTCCGCTACCAGATTACCGACTTCACCGCCGAGAAACGAGTGTGGCTGGGTGCTTTCGGACATATCGACGCCAAACTGCAGTCGGGGATGATATGGAACAAGGTGCCTTATATCAGACTCTTCTTCCCCAACGGAAACGACAACATCTATCTCTCCTCCAACGCCTTCAACACGATGAGGCCCATGGAATTCGTCATGGATCAATATGCGTCATTTTTCGCCACATATCATCTTAAGGGCTGGATTCTGAACAACATACCGCTGATTAAAAGGCTACGACTGCGCGAAGTTGTGGGATTCAACATTTTGTACGGCGGCCTTTCGGCAAAGAACAATCCGGCGATAGACCCCGAGAACGCTGTGGGACTCTTCATGATGCCGGAGAACACGGTCCCATTGGGTGCAGAGCCATATATGGAGTATAGTGTAGGCATTGAAAACATTTTGAAATTCATACGTATAGACTATATACGACGACTGACATACAACGAAGGAATGAGTTCGAAAGAGAAAGGTTTCTTCCGAATTGAATTCCGATTCACTATATAGAAACTGTTTTGAATTTATTCAATAATTTTCTTATGACATATAATCGGTGCTTTTTTCACGTTATCTCAGTTACAATGGAGCCCCATTGCGCCCTCAATAACGAAAAAAAATCCCTCCATTCTATGCCCAATAATTCTTATCAATAAAATCAAAACAGTTTCTTATTAATCATGAAAAAAACACTATCAATATTATTGTTTTTCACAGTCTTGGTGCAGGCATCGGCTCAGATTCATATCTATGATGAGGATGATGAGAATGTGCAATATGTCAGTTGGGGGCTCTCGTTGGGACCGAATCTG
>JAEEGL014455855.1_pt1 | contig 18114 bp, 21 predicted proteins | sample 9134231 | NCBI WGS metagenome assembly JAEEGL01 (sample SAMN16246548, study PRJNA631951) | gut metagenome | biome: gut microbiome; feature: rumen; material: fiber-attached | host: Bos | place: Iran: Karaj | collected 2018-10 | reverse complement strand
TGCAGTTAAAACAGGTAATATTGCACCACCCGTGAGAGCGGTTAGTCCTGCGCATACACCCATAGTGATTGCGGATGCAATCGGATGTTTAATTATTGCTTTGGGTATACCACCGAGTAAACCTTTTACAAAGCTGACTGCGCCCTCTTTAAATGACAATTTGCCATCATCTTTTCCGTCTGATGAGATTTTATCAACATCATACCACCATCTTTGTATACCGTTCATATCCAGAGTTTCATAGATTGACTTTGAATCAACTCCTTGTGCTTGTGCTGCTTTTGCAAATAATGAATATTCGTCTTTTTTTAATTTCCCGTCTTGATTCCTGTCAGCTAATCGTGCAATAAGCTGTAATTTTTCATTTTTGATTGATGAAATCTCTAATGCCATTTTCTCTTTTCCTCGTTTTATTCTCTATGTATATATAAAGTTTTTTTGTGAGGAAAAATTGCCTATTTTTTTAAAACATTAAGAAATATTAAAATCTTGAGTTTATAAAAAATCGACTTTCCGATTTCCATTTGTTGAACTCACCGTAATTTTGTGTTTTAATTCTTACTATGATGAGAGAATTTAAATTAAATAACGGCATAAATGCTTGTGTAAAAGTTAACAAAAATACACCGAGAACCGCATTAACATTGAATATTTCAATAAATAATGCCGAAAAAAATGCCGGTGAATATCTTTTAATGAACAGGTTGCTTTTAAAGGGCACTCAAAAGTATACTTCCGAAGAATTGTCAGCAATTTTGGATGAAAATGCCATAGATTTCTATACAGAGATGAAATATGACTATTTAAGACTAAGATTTGTTGCATTGAATGAAGATTTTGAGCTTGCACTTTCTATAATGTCAGACATTATCTCTAATTCAACATTTGAAGAATTTGAAAAAGAGAGAATTAAACTAAAAGGAGAACTTTTGGCAGAGCTTGATTCCGCAAAAGTTAAGGTGTCTGACTTATTTACAAAAACAATATACAAAAACCATTTTTACGGAAACAGTTATACAAATATTTTGGAAAATATTGATAATGTTACATTTGATGATGTAAAAAATTCCTATAAAGAAATTCTGGAAAACTCATATAAAACACTTTCAGTTGTCGGAGATGTAGAACCTGAAACGGTTTTGGAACTCTTGAATAAATATCTTTCGGGAATTGAAAAATCAAATAATATTTCCTCAAATATCAGTGTTCCAAAACTCTTTAAGAATGAATATACGGAGCTGGTTAAAGAGGATGCCGAGCAGGCACAAATTATACAAGGCTGGCAGACAGCTACTTTAGACAGTGAAGATTATCCGAGACTTTTACTTTTAAACATAATCCTTGGTGCAAGCGGACTTTCTTCAAGACTATTTTTGGAATTGAGGGAGAAAAAAGGGCTTGCATACACCGTCAGGACTTCTTACGAAGTGCATTTAAAATCTTCCGTATTCAGTATTTATATAGGTACCGAACCGTCTAATATTCAAACATCAATTGACGGTTTTAGAGAAGAAATTGAAAAAATTAAAAATGTTTTGGTGTCGGAAGAAGAACTTCACAATGCAAAAAACAATTTAATCGGCAAACAGCAGTTTTTAACCGAAACGAATTCTCAACAGGCTAATTTGATGTCTTATTATTCAATTTCAGGGTATCCTTATGACTACCAATCAAAACTGATTGAAAAAATTAAAGAAGTTACTCCGGAACAATTAAAAGAATGTGCCAATAAATACTTTACGGACAACTACGTTATTGCCGTTATAAGACCGTAGGTGGCTTATGGTTATTGATTTTTTCGGCAATAAAATTAATCCTGATGTCATTGTAATCGGGTGTTTCCATGGTGATGAACCTCAGGGAGATTATTTAATCAGGCAGTATTTAAAAATCAAACCTGACACTAATTTATTGATGATACCTTGTCTTAATAAAAGCGGGTTTGAAGCCGGAACAAGAGTTAACTCAAACGGCGTGGATTTGAACAGAAATTTCCCGACTGAAAACTGGATTTTAGGCGAAAAAGGTGATTATTTTGGCGGAGATTCTCCCGCAAGTGAAGAAGAAACGAGATTTATCATCTCTATTATAGAAAAATATTCTCCGAAAGCTATTTTATCACTGCATTCTCCATACAAAGTTGTTAACTATGACGGGGGCAAAAGTGGTGAAGGAAAAAATCTGGCAGAACAAATCTCTGCTATAATCGGTTATCCCGTAGAAGAAAATATAGGGTATCCGACACCGGGCAGTTTCGGGACATGGGCAGGTGTAGAACGTGATATTCCTACAATTACGCTTGAATTGGATGAAGAAAATCCTGTTGAAGAGCTGGGAAAACCTGTTTTTAAAATATTTGAAATGTTGGAAACATATTAGGAATAAATTATGGAAGATATAAAAAAGATTGTTAAAAATTGTAATTTGAAACACATAGCTATAATTATGGACGGGAACAGAAGATGGGCAAAAGAGAAAAATTTGCCCTCAACTTTCGGGCATAAAAAAGGTGTTGATGCCCTAAAAACCACACTGAAAGCATGTAATGATTTTGGGGTTAAGTATCTGACAGTATATGCTTTTTCAACCGAAAACTGGAACAGAAAACCGGAAGAAGTAAATTTTCTAATGGATTTGCTTTGCGAAACAATCAAGAACGAATTAAAAGAAATGAATGAAAACAATGTTGTTTTATCATTTATAGGTGATATTGAAAGCCTTAACAATAAATTGAAAAAAACACTCAAAAATGCCGAAAAAATGACAGAAAATAATACCGGAGTAAATCTTCAAATAGCTTTTAATTACGGTTCTCGGGCAGAAATTGTTAAAGCGGTAAAAGAAATTATAGCCTCGGGAGAAAAAGAAATTACGGAAGAAACTGTCTCAAAACACCTTTATACATCCTCAATTCCCGACCCTGATTTGTTGATAAGAACAGGCGGTGAAATGAGAGTTTCAAATTATCTCTTGTGGCAGATAGCTTATTCGGAATTTGTTGTTATTCCGGAGTTTTGGCCGGAATTTGATAAAGATAAGCTCGCAGAATGCATAAAAGAATTTGCAAATCGCAACAGAAGATGGGGAGAGTAGAATTAATACTCAATCCAATGTTTCGTGTGCAGTATCAACCACTGAGCTTATACCCAAATCAACATCTTTTTCAGAATTAAAATTATCATATACACCGTTCACATTATTTACCCCTGAGAACCAAATCAAATATTCAATATTCCCGGCAGGCCCCTTTATTGAAGAATAAGTTAGCCCTTTGATTGTATATCCCAAATTTTTAACGCAATTTACAACATTTTTTATTACCTGAATATGCACATTCTTATCTCTAACCACTCCGCCTTTTTCCACAAGTTCTTTTCCTGCTTCAAACTGGGGCTTTATAAGACAAATCATTTCATGAAATTCCGGATTCATAAGAGTTTTAAGGTTTGGTAAAACTTTTTCAAGCGAAATAAACGACAAATCCGATACCAATAACTCTGCTCTCGGCTCATTTTCCGCATAAATATCTTCAGGCGAACAGGTACGAAGATTTGTTTTTTCAATTGTTTTTACCCGATTATCACTTCTGATTTTCCAGTCCAATTGCCCGTAACCGACATCAACTGCGTAAACAAATTTTGCCCCGTTCTGCAAGAGGCAATCCGTAAATCCTCCCGTAGATGCTCCTGCGTCAAGACAAATTCTGTTTTCAGGCGAAAAATCAAACGCATCAAAAGCTCTTTTTAATTTAAATCCGCCTCTTGATACAAAAGGCATCGATTTAACTTTAAAATCATACTCTTTTGCAGGATCTATCTGAAACCCGGCTTTTGTAACGACTTCCGTTCCAATCATAACATTACCCGCCAAAATAGCTGCAGATGCCTTGCTTTTGGTTTCAAAATATCCTAAATCCGTCAAAACTTTGTCTAAGCGTTCTTTTTTCATAAAAGATATTTTATCGCAAAAAATAATATACTACACTAAAAATCCAATAATTGGGATAGTTTTATTTTATATGCATCCGCAAGTTTCTGTAATGTAAGATATTTAGGTTCGACAATTCCTTGCTCAATACGACTTATTGTTGACGGTTCAAGTCCGTTTTTGTAGCACAACGCCTCAAGGGTAAGTTTCTTTTGTTTTCGAATACTTTTTAAATGCTTGCCTAATTGTAACAATTTTTCATTTTTTTCTTGCATACATGCAATTTTAATATTATTATAAGAGATATTTTTTGCACGCATGCAAATTTTAAAACAAAATATCTTTTAAGGGAAATAAAGATGGGAAGCTACAGCGATTTACTAAGAGCCATAAAATATTATGAAAGCCATAAAAATGATTATAAAGAAAATTTAATAGAAGTTAAATACATCTTTAAAATTCCTGTTCTGTGGGTTAAGAAGAACAAATACACAAAAACTTATTATTTATTTAATTTTATTCCGATATACTCTGTAACAGTATATTAATTATTGATAACAAGCGGAGGTTAATATGCAAATAAACCCAATTCAAAATCAAAGTACTTGCAAAAAAGAATCAAAGAGAGCTTATTAAGCGAAAACAAAAAGTTCTATGAATACGACAATAGGCAGCTTTTGAAAAATTAGATATTGAAGAACTCTTCTGCATTGGTTGAAGTTATGTCGGCGATTTCTTCAAACGACAATCCTCTCAATTTGGCGATTTCTTCCGCAACGTATTTTACATAAGCGGGTTTGTTGGGTTTCCCTCTGTAAGGTACGGGGGTTAAATAGGGTGAATCCGTTTCCAGAACCAATTTATCAAGCGGAACTTCTTTTGCAACCTCTTTCATCTTAACAGCGTTTTTAAAAGTTACAACTCCGCCAAGAGCTATATACCACCCCTCTTTTACGCACTCCCTCATAAATTCAACACTTCCCGAAAAACAGTGGAAAAGCACTTTTGAACCATTATTTTCTTCTTTTATTATATCGAAACTGTCTTTGTGTGCTTCTCTGTCGTGAACAACGAGGGGTAAATTGAGTTTGTTGGCAAGTTTTATCTGCTTTCTGAAAACATCCTGCTGAATATCATTGAATGATTTATCCCAGTAATAATCAAGCCCGACTTCCCCCACCGCAACAACTTTCTTGTTTTGTGCAAGATTAATCAGTTTTTCTTCGACTTCATCCGTATAAGTTTTGGCTTCCGAGGGAAAAATCCCGACCATAGAATAGACATTTTTATACTTGTTTGAAATCTCAACTACTCTATCCAAAGTTTTAACCTCGACAGACGGGATAATAACCTTTTTTACTCCGTATTCTTCCATCATGGCAAGGTTTTCTTCAACTTCAGAATCAGTCGCCTGCTTTTCATCTCCGTTATCATTAAAGCCGTTCATATCCAAATGGGCATGTGTATCAATCAAGTAGTTTTTCATAACATATTTTCCCATATTCACAATGTCTGCAGTCCTTTTTAGATGCAGAAAAATCTCCCTTTATTATATTATCACTGATTTTCAAAAGCGCGGTTTCGTATTCCTCAATAAGTTCTTTTGTCAAATCGATTGATGTTTCGCACTTGTTTTTTAAATCAAGATAAACAAAAGTTACGTTTTCCGTCTTAAAAAACTTATTTACACCAAGCATATAAGTCATTGTTTGGTAATCATATTTTGCGTTCTTAGGAGCGGAACCTGTTTTATAGTCCAAAATATAATAACGCTCTCCGTCTTTCACAAGAGCATCCAATCTCCCCCCAAAGAAATTATCTCCGATTTTTACTGACAGATTATATTCTGTATTAACAACAGAAAATCCGAAATACTTTACCCCTTTTAAATATTTCCACAATTCCGCTTCTTTTGGATTGAGCGATTTTTCCATATTGTCAATATTTTCGCCTTTCAAATAGTAAGATGCAAGTGCATGGATATTCTTACCTTCCGTAAAAATATCGTCATTCACAGGCATCTGTAGTCCTTTTATATATTTAAAATGGTATTTCTTTGGACATTTTTCATAAGTTTTTAGCATATTTGGCGAAAATATTTCAGTCATAAAAAATTCCTTTAACAGACTAAATATGTATAATTTTTGTCGTGTTTTAAGACATCTTCTATTTCGTCAAAGTTTAAGAATCCCTCTGTTGCACCGAATTTTGAAACAACAGATGCGGAATTTACGGATGCGTACATCAAAGAGCGCCCTATATCAGCCTTAGTTCTGCTCAAAGCTCCGCAGAAGGTTGAAGCAAAAGCATCCCCTGCGCCTAAGGTCGAAACAACGTCCGAGGGATAAATCGGACAGAAGTAATATTTTTCTCCGTCATAAGCATAAGCACCTTTATTTCCGTCAGTTATTACAATAATCTGATAATCTCTGATTTTTAAGGCCTTCAGCATTGATTTTATATCGGTATGAATTACGTCTTGCGAAAACTTTTCGGTTTTTGTATCGGGACGGACAACTATATTTGTTGCCATTGAAGCTTCTTCTTTGTTCATAACCACAACATCAGCGGAATCAAGAATGTGTTTAAGATGCTTAAAACCTTTTTTAATGCTTGTAGTCCCCGCATTAAAGCATATTTTTGTACCATGTTTGTGCGCATATTCTACAATCGGCTCAAGAACTTTGTTTGAATCACCGTTCAGTGGTGCAACATACATGAAGTCTGAATCTTTTATCGCCTCAAAATCAATCTCTTCTTTTTTAATCTGAGCATTTGCGCCTCTGTGCGCAAGTACGGTTCTGTCTCCCTGAAAACTTACCAATATTATTGAAAAACCTGTAGATGTATCGTCTTTTTGAATAATATGCTTAAGACTAACTTTTTGGTTCTTAAAATATTCTAAAATCCCGTCAGAATAAATATCCTTGCCGATTTTAAAAATGGCCGAAGTATCAAAACCCAGATTCCCGAAATTGCATGCGGTATTAACACCACCTCCCCCTACGTTTGATGAGAAACTTGAAATATCAATTTTTGAGCCGTAAGGATAGCTCATAAAATCCGAACTTTTATCTTTTGCGCAAACAGAGACAATATTTGCCTCATCACACTCAACAAATACGTCCATTGTCGCACTTCCTATTGTTATAACTTTTTTACTCATTTCACTAACTCCTCAACACATTATTTATTTTATTATAAAAAAATGTTAACCAAAAGTATTGTAAAATAAATATCTTTAATGTAGACTTTAATTACACTGGTAGAAATATTATAAAAAAGGGAAATAAAATTATGGCAAAACATTGTGAAGTATGCGGAAAAACAGCATTAAAATCATCTCAGTTAACATTCTCACACAAGCAGATTCCGAACAGACAAAATCCGAATTTGCAAACTATTAAAGTGAACGTTAACGGACAAGCTAAAAAAATGACAGTTTGCACTTCTTGCCTAAAAGCAGGTAAAGTACAAAAAGCTGTATAGTTTTTTTTCAAACAAAAAAAGGGCGATTTAAAATCGCTCTTTTTTGTTATCAAATTTATTTTATTCCGATTTTACAATGTTTTTTACGAAATATTTTAAAATAAACCGTTACAAAAGTTAACAAAAGGGCAATTTTTTCTTATAAAAAACGTTTATAATGATAGGTGTAGTTTTTGTAAGGAAGAATATATGGTTCAAAATATTGGTGCAGGGAATAAATACGGTTCAATTAACAGAGTCGGACAAACAAAAGACGGAAGAATTGTTTATCAGGTAACAGACCCGGACGGGAAAATCTCCGGGGGTTTGAGTGTCGCACCGGCAGATTCAGACCGTTTTGAACGTTCATACAAAGATATTATGGAAGCCGCCCCAAAAGTTGAACAGTATATGAAAACTCATACACAGGACGATTTAAAAAATGCTCAGAAAAAAGGCAGATGGATAACAGCCGGAGGAGCATTTATAGGCGGAATAATACCCGCTGTCGCCATACATAAACTAAATACATTTCCAAAAATTTTATGTACGTTAGCAGGTACTATAGCCGGTTTGTTTGTCGGTGCAAAAATTGCCGGAAAAGCCACAGTACCGCCCGGAGCGGAACAAATGGCTAAGGCAACACAAGAACTTTCAAAACTGGATATTCAACCTATATAAATAAAAAACCAACTATATCTCAATTAACTAAATGTGCTATAATCAATTTATGGAATTAAAAAAAGGCGACAAAATAGGAATAATTGCTCTTGCCGGAGCTTGTGACAAAGATGCTATGATCTTTGCCGGAGAGTATTTTAACAATCTAGGATATGAAATTGAATTTTCAAAAAATATAAATGATGAATATGCATATTTTGCCGGTAGTGATGAAGATAAAGTCAGTGAACTTCACCGGTTTTATTCAGACCCTACAATAAAACTTATAATGAATGCCAGAGGCGGTTATGGTTCTATTAGGCTTTTGGATAAGATAGATTACAAGCTCATCAAAAAGAACCCCAAACCATTTGTCGGATACTCCGATATTACAGCAATTCTGCTTATGATATATAAAAAAACAGGACTGATTACATACCACGGGCCGATGTTTTGCCCTGATTTTGCCGGAGATGCATTCAGAAAAGCTAATTTCGATTATATGCAAAATGCTTTGAAGGGCGAATCTATTACTTTGTGCGGGAATAAGGTTTACAAAAAAGGTAAAACAAAGGGCATTATCTGGGGCGGCAATCTTACAACTATGGCAACTCTTTGCGGACAAGATTTTATTCCGAAAAATGATTTCATACTGTTTGCCGAAGATTTGAACGAGCCTGTTTATAAAATTGACAGAATGCTCCAACAGTTGCTCAATATTGAACAGTTTAGGAAGAAATGCAAGGGTATCGTTTTCGGAGAGTTCCTTAATACAGATAATGAAGTATGGCTTGAAAAATATTTTATTAATCTTGTCAAAAGATATCCGATACCGATGGCCGGCGGATTTAATATTACACATTCAGGGGTAAAAATAACCATACCGATTGGCGTAAAGGCTACTTTGAATGATTCTAATCTTGTAATAGAATCTTATTAATGTTATAATCCGTTTAACCGTACTCCACGGGGACTTAGCGGATCTCTTGACTCGAACGCTATGCGAGGTGCAGAGCCTACTGTGAGGGGTTCAAAAAGTTTAAAAATGGGTTTGAAGTCGTTGATAGTTCAGGATATGATGGCGCAAGCTGTCGAACCGTGTCAGGATGGAAACATAGCAGCACTAAGACAATACTTGCGGGTGTTGTATTCCTGAAAAGGAGATTTTAAACACAGAGTTAAATTCCTTTGAATTTCGATAGGTAGTGGTACGGTTCAAAAGAGGGCGGCGTTTTGCCGCTTTCTTTTTTATTAAATTTTGTGTTACTATAACTGTTATTATGATTAGTTTTTTATCAAGTTCGAGCTTTATAAATCCGCAAATTGATTTTCTGCTTTTTTTGCAGAACATTAGAATAGGCCATTTTGATGTATTTGATAAATTCTTTTTATCGATTACAATATTCGGTGAGTTTTGGTTGCCGACTTTAATTTGTGCAATTACATATTGGTGCATTGACTTTCGAGCCGGAGTATATTTGTTTTCGTTAGAGTGCTTTAACTCAATTATTACACATTTCTTTAAAATGATTGCAGGTGTGTATCGACCTTGGGTACTAAGTGATAAAATTCATCCCTCCGAACTCGCTGTTCCTTTTGCAAAGGGATATTCATTCCCAAGCGGTCATTCTGCAATGAGTTCTTCTGTTTTGGGCGGAGTTGCATATCTCATCAGACAAAGGAAAGAGGTTTGTATTTGCTTAATTACTCTTATTTTTCTGATAGGATTTTCCAGATTATGGCTTGGGGTTCACACTCCGCAAGACGTAATATGCGGTTTATTAATCGGGTTTACACTAATTTTTATTATTAATAAAATTATAAATTGGGCAGAAATAAAACCGAACAGGTATTTATTTATGACTTTTATCACAGATATTTTAGCAATAGTTGCAATCATTTACATTCGTTATTTTAATGTTTATCAAACCGATTACATAGAAGGAAATTTACTGGTTGACCCTATGAAACAAATATATGTAACCACCGTAGTATACGGCTATATCCTCGGTTTGCTCAACGGATGTTTTTTATGCAGAAGATTTTTTCCGTTTAATCCAAAAGATGTTTCTGTAAAAAATCGCGTAATTCGCGGAATTATCGGAGGTATTTTAGTGATTCTGATGCTTAAATACCTAATATCTTATATTATAATGAATATAATTCCGTTAAGATTTGCATTTCCGATAATGCTGGTTATAGGGCTCTTTGTAACACTAATTTATCCGATAATATTTGAATATTTCACACCAAAAAAAGAAAGTTAATTTTAAGACTTAGCCTTGCGGAGGATTCTCGTCCTCTCCACATTTGTTTTATTTTCAAAAAATGTCGGGAAAGGGACTGTCTTGAGTCGCTCGCATTAAACGTGTCTACGGATTTTGCCTCAAAGAACTTCGTTCTTTTTGCAAAAGTCCTTCGCACTCTGCTCGCTCCTCGCTCGAACCCTGACTAGACTTCGTCTTGTTGAGGGTTCTCGTCCTCTCCACATTTGTTTTATTTTCAAAAAATGTCGGGAAAGGGACTCGAACCCTCAAGGTGTTACCCACATGAACCTGAATCATGCGCGTCTACCAATTTCGCCATCCCGACAGACGAAATAATTATACAATAAAAAATCTAATCCGCATACACCTTAAAATTCCTTGACAATTTTATTGACAGTAAAAATGTTTTTTGCTACCATGACGGCGAAAGTTATGTTATATAGGAGTGTGTATTATGAGAATTCAACCTGTGAACAATGGTTATTATGTTTCAAATTTGAACAACAACAGAGGTCTGGCACAAACCGGTTCTGTGTCTTTTAGCGGAGTAAACTGGGATTTTAAAAAGCTTGATGTGCTGAAAAAAACTCCATCAGAGATTCGTGACATGGCGAGATGGTTTTACAAATCGTCAGAAGCAGAATTAAGAGAAATTACGGGTTTTCATTTATTTGCCAACAGAAACAGACTGGCATACAATCTCTTAAAAACGGCAGTAGATGCTGTCAATGCAGATAAAGCAAAATGGCAGGCAGAGTTATCGTTACTGGATAATACCAAAGCAACCAGAGCATTGACTGAAGATGAAGAAAAGAATGAAGGCAGATTAAAATATCAAATTCAAGCGTTAGACTGGCTGTTTGATACCAGAGTTGATAAATTTGAAGTAAAACCCGATAAACCTGCAACTACATATAACGGACCTAAAAAAGAATCCAAATACTATACTTTTTCTCCGGAATATATGGATAGAGAACCTATCGGAACTTTATAATTTAATCTTTAAAAACTAAATTTGTATAAGATGTTCCGTATTGTACAAATAGGGGTTCATTACAATGACGTATTTGTAGGATAAGTTAAAATATCCGGCATTAAAAAAACAACGTTAGTTTCTTTTATGTTCAGGTTTTTTTTCAACTCTTTCTATATCAGTTATAGTCAGATTTCCGTTGTTTTCATCTGCATATACCAGAATATTTTTGTTGCCGGACCTTTTTATAATTTCTGACAATACTCTTTGGCTTTCCCAATTGCCCAGATTCAGATTTTTTTCCATAACACGAACATTTTTATACTCTTGGGCATCCTCTGCAGTCATTATTACACACTGTTGTTTGTATATCGGTCCTCTGGTGCGTGCAATCTGTACAAACGGATATCTTGCAAAATCGTGAAATATATTATTCACTTTTGAAGCAACTTCCGGCGATAAAGTTTTTTTACACATCCCGCCTGCTAATGCACTTGCTACACGAAAAACAGTATCAACATGCTTGCGTTTCCAGTATTTACCATTAATATATGCTCCCTGCAGCTTGTATACCGCTTGAAAATTTGTTCCGGCATGTGATTGATTATTCATACTAACTTGCATATAAATTCTCCTTTTTTGAAGCTAAAACCTTGTAAAATAATTTTTTGATATTTCATTATAATAATCGTTACAAAAATTTACAAATTTTTCAAGTAACAAAAGCCTTATATATCCTTATTCTTAGTCAATTCATACTTTATTTGATTGCAAAATTCAAAAATTTTATTAAAGTTTTTAAAAATTATGCCGTTATATATTATATAAATTAAAAATGAAAAAGAGGAAAAACTATGGATTTTAATTATGACTTGAGCAAAAATTTAGGGAAAGAGATGAAAATCAGGAAAATTGACGAAAAACCGGAAGAAGTTCCGAAAGAAAACGCCAAAACTGAAGAACCGTCTCAAAGTCTCAGAATACCTACAAGGAGAAAGGTTACCGCTGATTCAACTGCAATTAATGCTTTTATTAATCGTGCATTAATGGATGGTCAAGTCAATAAACCTGTTGTTACGGAAGAAAAAGAAAAACCTCAACGACAAGCCGTAAATGAGGACGAAAATAATCCGTTTGCAAAGGTGAATGTTGCGGAGAAAATAACTGTTGACGAAACTGCAAATAATATTTTTGCAGAAGTTGATAATACAAATACAATAGAAAAAAATACCGGAATTGACCGTGCAGGTGGAGGTTCACAGGATTATCACCATCTTGTTGAGTTATGGTATCAACATGCCGCTACCCTTGATTATGAAACTAAAATGGGGAAAATAGCTGATATCATTGCTGCAGCAGAAAATGAAGGACTGACAACAGAAGCTGCAACTTGGAGATGCTACAGATTTATATTACGAAATAACTACTTAAAAGAAAAATATAACAACTATCTCCAGCAATTAGCAAGCGGTGTTTCTTATGAAGATTTAGGCTGGAATGAACAGCCGTGGGAAATCAGCGTATATTTCAATTCGGGGGATCAGGAAGATTGGAATGTTTTCCATGATCAGGAGCATATGGGCGGAGAATTTATACAACTAATTCCCAATGAACCCGCTTTTGAATATATCCCGGCTGAACCGGAACAAGCATACATATACTGCTGTGCAATGATTGCAAGATATTCAACAATAATTTTGGCAATCCAAGTAAAATTACATGACCCGGATATAATTAATTATCCTAATCCAAATAACAATCCGGAAAATGTAATGGTTTGGAAATTGAATAAAGATATAGCATATTATCGCCAGTTATTACAAGGTATGATTACCGAAAGAAACAGACTGGCAGACGAATTAGGCTATGGATACTTTGATGAAAGCGGCAATGGTGCTTTCCATTTCAATAACACATTCCCGGGGACTGATTATCCGATGGTTGGCGGACTTGTTCCGGGGTTAACAGTACCTGAGAATAATCCGCAAATCAATAATTCGTCAAATATGCAAGAGCAGTTTACGATTCTTGAAGACGAATATTACACAACATACGGAAATTCTTTGCATCCTGATAATGCTCAACAAATCGCAAAAGCAAATGAACTAACACATTTTGCTCAGAAAATGGTAAATAAAGGTGAAGATTTGGGCTTTTGGCAGCCTAAACTTGTGCATTGGCAAGGCATACTTGCACAACTTCAAAATGGTTAATAATTATTAAGACTATAGTTAAAAGAAAGCGGAGAATTTTTATCCGCTTTCTTTTTATATTGTCACAACAATGATTTTAATGTATAATTAACAGGAAAAAAAGACACAATATAAATGATAAGGAGATAATTATGTCAAGAATTGAAAGTTTTAAAAGAGCATTGGAAGAAAAAAGAGCCGTCAAAATTATTGCAGGCATTGATAATTTTGACTTAGACAGAGTAAAAAAAGTTGCAATTGCTGCAGAAGCAGCAGGTGCGAGTGCAATAGATATTTGTGCTGACCCTGATATTATTTCTGAAATAAGAAGTATAACGGCTCTTCCGTTATTTGTTTCTTCAATAGTACCGGAAGAACTTGCTCATGCTGTAGCATTAGGGGCAGATGCAATTGAGCTCGGAAACTTTGATGCTTTATACAAAAAAGGTTGTGCATTTACATCAGCACAGGTTTTGAATCTTGCAAAGAGAACTAAAGAATTAATTTCGGATTCTGATGTATTTTTCTGTGTTACAATCCCCGGAGAACTTGAAATTGCTGAACAAATTGAACTTGCAAGAGAACTTGAATCAATCGGAATTGATTTAATTCAAACAGAAGGACATTTCTCGGCTGAACCGTCTAACGGGGCAAAAGGTTTGATTGAAAGAGCTGAATTAACACTTTCAAATACAATTGAATTGTCAAGAAACATTGATTTGCCGATTATGACAGCAACAGGAATTAATCCTACAACAGCATCTCTTGCATTTGCATCAGGTGCAAGCGCAATCGGATGCGGTTCTTGTGTAAACAAACTTGATTCTGAAATTTCTATGATAGCAGTTGCAAAGAGTCTTGTTGAAATTGCTGAAAAGAATGCTCACAAAATTGTTGAACTTGTATAAAAATCACTTTATTTAATACAAAAGAGGAAGGTAAAACACCTTCCTCTTTTTATATATAAGATTGTACATACAATTATTTAAACCAGTTACAAAAATCTCCGCTGCAAAGTTTAGCTTCCAAATCTTTCATTATATTCACACGCGTCATTTCATAAGTAATAGGTGTAATTGAAATCAAATTGTTTCTTACAGCTGAAATATCCGTATTAGCATCATCAGGTTCGGTTATCAATTCACCTGCCATCCAGTAGTATACTTTACCTCTCGGGTCTATACGTTTTTCATATTCATCCGTAAACATTCTGCTACCAAGTTCCGTGACAGCAATTCCTGCAATATCATCTTTTTCTAACCCGGGAACATTTACATTCAGAATTGTTTTTTTAGGAATCTTGTAAGTATCTAATTTATTAACCAACTCTGCTACAAATTCTGCCGTAACCTTAAAATCCTCATACTCACATCTCATACTGGCAAGAGAGGTTGCAATACTCGGATAACCCATCATAGCACCTTCCATTGCACAGCTTACCGTACCGGAATATAAAATATCCGCACCAAGATTAGGGCCATGGTTAATTCCTGATATTACCATATCAGGTTCTTCTTTGTCTGAAAGTATTGCATTGATGGCAAGTTTTACGCAGTCACCCGGAGTACCCGTAGTCATCCAACAGCGTTTTGCACCGTATTTCGGATCAACTTCTTCAACCCTTAAAGGAGTATGCAAAGTTAATGAATGTCCCGCAGCACTTCTTTCTCTGTCAGGAGCAACGACATAAACATCATGACATGGTGCCAGTGCTTCTATTAATGCACGAATACCATTTGCTAATATTCCGTCATCATTTGATATAAGTATTTTCATCCTAAATTCCTCTTAAAAAATATATTAAAAACAACATTATAATTATAACAGTTTATATAAAAAACCGCAATTATAATATCACCGAAAAGATATCTAAATATATGTCTAATAAATCAAATTGTAACAAACTTGATTAATTTTTCGCATTATATTAAAATGATTTATGAATTTTTGATTGAGAATATTAAGGATATTTTATATATATGAAAAAAGCTTTATTAATTGCATCGGTACTATTTATTGCCGTGATTTCGACAGCTTGTATAAATAATATTGCCGTACAGGAACTCAATAACAAAGCTGCAGAGTATATGCAAAAAGGAGATTACGAGTCCGCTATGAATCGTTTGCAGGCAAGTATTGACCTCGATGCTACTATGTACGAAACATATTATAATTTGGGTATTGCAGCTACCAATGCAAAAAAATATGAAACAGCGATAGAAGCATTTGAAAACGGGATTAAATTAAAGCCGGAGCATGCTGACTTTTATTATTCTTTAGCGATAGCACAATCGTCTTATGCAGACAAACTCGTTGAAACATCAGTATATGATGAAGAAAAAGGCGAAACTATCGAAAAGAAAGTCCCTGACGAAGACAAAGCAAAAGCCGAGGCTTTAAAAATATCTACAATAGAAAATTTGAAAAAGTATCTTGAAATGGCTCCGAACGCTGAAGATAAAGAAACGGTCGAAAATTTAATCAAAGACTGTGAAGAATTCGGGAAAACCGAAAACAACGAACAAAGTAAAACAATAGAAGTGGAAGGGTAAATGTTTGCCTCTCATTCACAAATCATCTGCACAATTTTCGGAATGCACATATATTTCTATGGAGTAATTTTAGCGCTTGCTATTCTTATCGGAACCCTTGCATCCGAATACATCGGAACTTTTTTTTATAAGTTTCAAAAAGAAACTGTTATTGATATGGTTCCATATCTTGTTTTGTTTGGTATTATCGGAGCAAGGTTATACTATTGTATACTGAATTCGGATTTCTATTTAAGATTTCCGACAGAAATATTAGCAATCAGACATGGCGGAATTTCTATCCATGGAGCAATGCTTGGAGGATTTATAGGTCTTTTAATTTTTGCCAAAAGACGTAAGCTTTCTTTCTTAAAGCTTGCTGATGTTTCGGCAGCCGGACTTGCTTTGGCACAATCAATAGGAAGATGGGGGAACTTCTTTAATTCCGAAGCTTTTGGAACACCTACCGAACTTCCGTGGAAATTATATATTGCACCTCAATATAGACCTATCCCATATCAGAGTTATGAATATTTCCATCCTGCATTTTTGTATGAAAGCATTCTGGATTTTATTATCTTCGGAATTTTGTTTTTAATTTTTAAATACGAAAAAAACTACAAGGATGGAAACATATTACTTTTGTACTTAATTTTGTATTCTCTTGCAAGAATAACGGTCGAATATTGCAGAATTGACAGTGTATTATATATCCATGGAATTTCTGTTGCAATAATAGTTTCTGCTGTTATACTTATTTTATCGTCAATGTTACTTTTGATAAGAAATTTAAATATCGGACAAAAAGAATGAAAGCGGTTTTATACTACGGACCTCAAAACATTAAATACGAAGAAACAATGATTAAGCCTCTGGATAGAGGAGAAATCCTTGTCAAAGTGGATTCTGCATTGACTTGCGGCACTGATGTAAAAACGTATCGCAGAGGACATCCGGTATTAATAAAGAAAATTCCGTCAGGTTTCGGGCATGAATTTGCGGGAACAGTAGAAAAAGTTGCTGAAGGGGTTACAAATTTAAAAGTCGGTGATAGAGTAGTGGCTGCGAATTCTGCTCCTTGCGGAAAATGTTTTTATTGTAAACGTAAAGAATACAATTTATGTGAAAACTTAGATTTATTAAACGGAGCTTATGCTCAATATATCGTTGTACCTGCAAGGATTGTTGCAAAAAATACCTTAATTTTGCCTGATGATTTATCATTTGAAAAAGCTGCATTCTGTGAACCGCTTGCAAATGTTGTACACGGAGTTGCAAGAACAGAAATACAACCGGGACAAACAGTCGGAATTATAGGGATAGGACCTATAGGTTTAATGTTTGCCAGACTTGCAAAACTTAAAGGTGCAAAAGTTATTGTCGGAGGACGAAATCCGATAAAATTAAAACTTGCGGAAGAATTTGCGCATGCTGATGAAATAGTTAATATAACAAAGTATCAAAATCCTGAAAAAATATTTAAAAGTTTTTCGGAAGAAAATCGAGGATTAGATATAATGATAGAATGTGTGGGACTTCCGGAGATATGGGAAAGAGCGTTTTCGTGTGTGCGTCCTGGAGGAACAGTCCATTTCTTTGGCGGATGTAAATCCGGTTCAACAGTTACTTTTGATACTACAAAAATGCATTATGGCGATATTAAATTGATGAGCGTATTCCATCATACTCCAAAATACTTTAGAGAAGCGTTGGACTTGATTGCATCCGGAGAAATTGAAGTTGAAAAACTGATTACTGATACTTTGCCTCTTGATAAGGTTGAATATGCAATGGAACAACACATTGCAGGAAATGCAATCAAGTTCCTTATTAAACCTTGGATGAAGTAACTTGTTACATAAAATATTTTATATATATTAATTTTAATAATTTAATTTTTTATTGGCACTTTCTTGTATCAGCAAGAAAGTGCCACAAAGAACCTCCCGAGCGGAACTTCGCTCATTAATCAATTGTACGGTTCGACCAGAGGCTTACAAACTCGAATACTTCGTATTCTCAGACAATGTTCGCCTTGTTATTGTCTCACCTACATTGATTATTCGCTCCGTTATGCTCGGATAAAACAGTTACCC
>JAEEGL012373104.1_pt1 | contig 18114 bp, 9 predicted proteins | sample 9134231 | NCBI WGS metagenome assembly JAEEGL01 (sample SAMN16246548, study PRJNA631951) | gut metagenome | biome: gut microbiome; feature: rumen; material: fiber-attached | host: Bos | place: Iran: Karaj | collected 2018-10 | reverse complement strand
TGAGAGGTGGGAGGTGAGAGGATAGATGGTTAAACGAACGAAAATCGGGGTAGAATGGAAGCGGACGAGGTATCCTCTTACCTCTCACCTCTTATCTCTTACCTCTGAAAGTTGAGAATGTGAAACATACGAAACTTGAATAATAATAGAATGATGAATATAATAAAAAAAATGATGATGATGGCAGTTGCTCTAACTGTCTGTTCAATGGCAATGGCCCAGTCTGGCCAGGAATGCTATGAAAAAGCTAAAGAGTGTGTGTATAGCAACAAACTCACTGAGGCTGTGGAATGGTCTCGGAAAGGAACGGAGCAGGGAGATGCAGATTCTCAGAATATTCTGGGTTATCTGTATATGTCAGGCGGTGGCGTTACCCAGGACTTTGCCGAGGCCATGAAATGGTTTCAGAAGGCTGCAGAGCAGGGACATGCAAAAGCAATCTGTAATATCGGACAACTATATGAATTAGGTTGTGGCGTTACCCAAGACCATGCGGAAGCCTTGAAATGGTTTCGCAAGTCGGCCGACCTGGGATATGCTCCGGCCCAATTCAGAACAGGCTATGACTATGCAGCCAATAACAACTTTGATGAAGCGGTGAAATGGTTCAGAAAGGCAGCCGAGCAGGGAGATGCTGACGGACAAATGCACATGGGCATCAGTTATGAAAGGGGCAATGGCGTTCCTCAAGACTATGCCGAGGCCGCAAAATGGTACCGATTGGCAGCAGATCAGGGAAATGCATACGCTCAAGATGTGTTAGGCTCATACTATTATGCAGGGCGTGGCGTAGAGAGGGATACTGCAGAGGCCATGAAATTGCTGCTCAAGGCAGCGGAGCAGGGAATGCCGCAGGCACAATATAATCTGGGCGTTTGTTATATGGACAGACGAGACTTTGCCGAGGCTTTTAAATGGACACAGAAGTCAGCTGAGCGAGGTAATGTACTTGCATACTACAATATGGGTTATTCCTATGACTATGGTCTTGGCGTTACTCAAGACCTGACAGAGGCCTTGAAATGGTATCGCATGGCAGCAGATCAGGGACATGCACAAGCACAACATAATATAGGTTGTTTCTACCTGGACGGAAAGGGCGTTACCAAAGACTTTGCCGAGGCTATGAAATGGTTCCGAATGGCTGCCGAACAGGGGTTGTCGGAGTCGCAATTCAACATGGGCGTTTTCTATGAAAAAGGCGATGGTGTAGCGCAAGACTTTAAAGAGGCTGTGAAATGGTATCGTCTGGCTGCTGATCAAGGACATCTAGTAGCACAGAATAATCTGGGGATGTGTTATAAACTGGGCAATGGCGTTCCACAGGACTATGCAGAGGCCGTGAAATGGTTCCGCCTGGCAGCAGAGCGGGGCCTGCCGTTAGCCCAAGGTAATCTGGGGGAATGCTATAAAAATGGCTTGGGTGTACCCCAAGACCAAGCCGAGGCTGAGAAATGGTTTCGCCTCGCAGCAGAAAACCAAGCAAGATTTAAAAGTATAGGATTGTGAAACGATTACTTACTATTGTGGCGCTGATATGCGCCGTGGCATTTCAGGCCCATGCACAGTTTGATATTGAAGTGATCAAGAAAGACAGCAGTATCGAGGTCATCAGGAAGAATGCCGAAGAGGCTGTGAAAGCGGCCGATAAAAAAGCAAAAGACGGAAAAAAGCAGCTGATGGCCGCTGATGCGTTGACCGCACTTGCCTTAGAGGAGAAAAGCAGTTTCGACAGCGCGATTAGCTATGCCAACAAAGCGCTAAAGATTGCTCAGGCACAGAAAGAGTTGAAGGACACCCTTCTGGGCTGTTCGTACTTCATGCTCAGTAAAATCTACCTGCTTCAAAACAGCTTGGACAATGCCTGCGACTATCTGGAACTGGCCGTCGATGCCTACGAGAAGGAACTGGGCCGCTATGACCCCTCGACCATCTACACCCGCCTGTACGCTGGACGCATTATCATCACTGCCTGTCCCGACACACGGCGCGGTTTCCTGCACATTCTGCAGGCGTTCTACGACAACGACACGGCTCCTGCCAACAAGCGCATCAAGAGCATGCCGCGTATCAACGTGCAGATGAACGAGGCCACGGAGCAGTTTATGGCAGCCTATACCAACGGCAACCGCTATGCCATACCAACGGTGATGATCAACGGAGAGAGATACTTCGTCATGCAGACCCGCGACTGGAACGTCGGTCAGCCCTTGGTGAACTGGATAACGCCCAATCTCCTGCGCAGTGAGGCCGAGCGGCAGGCTCACGCAGGTGAAGACATCATCGTGGTGAACGACAGGACTTCCGAGTTCCGCCGCCTCACCAAGGAGGAGGGACAGCAGTGCCGCCTTGAGTTCAAATACAAATTCAATGGCACCTCACGCGACATCGAAGTGGATCCTAACAGCGGTAGCGTCATGTATTTCCCGCCCCAGACCTACAATGAAATAGTCAGGCGCTACCAGGAGTTTAAGAATAAGAAGTAATAGTATAAAGATGTACGCGCAAGCAGAAAAAAGAAGAGAAATTTGGTGGAATGGAAAAATAGCCGTACCTTTGTCGCAAAATAATAAGCAATAACCAACAAAAACGAAATGAAACCAGTAAAAATTCTCAGCGTTGATGACGAGATGGATCTTGAGCTGCTGCTCACACAGTATTTCCGTCGCAAGATAAGAAAAGGCGAATATGAGTTCTTTTTTGCCCACAACGGCATAGAGGCACTGACGGTGCTGCTCAAGCAGAAAGACATCGACATCATCCTCTCAGACATCAACATGCCCGAGATGGACGGTCTGACGCTGCTCACGAAGGTGAACGAGATGCAGAACCCCGCCCTGAAGTGCATCATGGTGAGTGCCTATGGCGACATGGGCAACATCCGTCAGGCCATGAACAACGGCGCCTTCGACTTCGCCACGAAGCCCATCGACCTCGACGACCTGAGCATCACCATCGAGAAGGCCATCGAGCAGATTGACTATATCAAGCAGTCGCTGCAGGAGCACACGCAGCTGGAGTCGCTGAAGACCGACCTGGCCGTGGCCGCTGAGATTCAGCAGGCCATCCTGCCCCGCGTGTTCCCTCCCTTCCCTGAAAACGAGAACCAGCTCGACATCGCTGCCCTGATGGTTCCTGCCAAGGACGTGGGTGGCGACTTCTACGACTTCTTCCGCATAGACGAAGACCGCATCGGACTGATTATGGCCGACGTGAGCGGCAAGGGCATCCCCGCCGCCATCTTCATGGCTGTGAGCCGCACGCTCATCCGCACCATCGGCCTTCAGGGCGGACTGACCAGCGAGTGCATCAGACGCTCCAACGACCTGCTGTGTGCCGAGTCGGTTGACTCGATGTTCGTCACCGTGTTCTACGCCATCTACAACATCAAGACGGGCGAACTGAACTACTGCAATGCCGGCCACAACTCACCCTATATTCTGAAGGCCGACGGCACGCTGCTGTCGCTGCCCATGAGCACCAACTGCATCGTGGGTGCCATCGAGGGACTGGACTTCTCGGAGGACAAGTTGCAGCTGAGCGTGGGCGACACGCTCATCATGTACACCGACGGCGTGAACGAGGCATTCAACCCTGAATTCGAGGAGTTTGGTAATCCCCGCATGGAGGAGGCCATGAAGCAGCAGGACGGCAAGGACTGCCGCGGACAGATCGACGGGCTCTTCGCCAGCGTGAAGGCCTTTGCCGCCGAGGCTCCCCAGAGCGACGACATCACCATCATGGCCATCAAGCGTAAAGCATAATATCGGCCAAGACGGACTAACGCGGACTCACTTTAAGAAAAAAGCAGAAAGATGTTTAAGAACTTTCGCATAGCAAGCATTCTTCTCATCGTCGCTGCCCTGCTGCTGGGTGGTGGATGCCTGGCTATGACCTGGCTCTATCTGAGCGAAACGAAGAAGACGAGCGAGCTGGAACAGCAGCTGGCCGAACTCAACAAGTTGGAAAGAAGGCACCTGATTGAGGAGAGCATCTATGATCAGACGAAGGCTATCGCAAATGACCAGCTAAAAATCAGCTACGAACAGGCGATAAAAGCTGATTCAGCAGCGAAAGTGGCAAAGAAGAAGGCAGAAGAGGCTCTTGCTGCTCAGAAAGAAGCCGAGCAATCAGAAGCAGAAGCTAAAAAGCAAGAACGGATTGCAAAAAAAAATGAAAGAAAAGCTAAAGAACAAGAACTGATAGCAAATGAACAGCGAAACGTAGCCGAGACACAGAGAAAAGCAGCCGACACCCTCCGCTACCTCGCCTTAGCCCGCTCCTTAGGTTCGCAGTCGTCACAGATTCGCTCCAACGATCCAGAGAAAGCAGACTTGTTGGCCTACGCTTCCTACTACTTCACAAACAAATACAAACAGCGCGAATCAGACCTTTACAATAGTGCCGTATTTAATGCCCTGACCGAAGGCAGCTACACCAAACAGATATGGCCCATGCACACGGATGCCACAACGGCCATCAGCTTTGACAGGGACAAAGGAACGAAAGACGACCGGTTTGTCACAGTAAGCTCATATGGAGAGATCAAACGACATACCTTCGACGACGTGAAGAACGTGCTGACCAAGACGGAGACCATCTTTGCTAACAGTCAATATGATTTCCGCGATGTCATATATAAGAAAGGTACTATCTACGCCCTTAGCTTCACTGGTCATCTCGTTGTGAAGAAAGATGAATGGAACTCGCCGAGAATCATCCTCTTGCCTGACATATTCCGTCCTACGGCTTTCTGTGAGATGGGCGACAACGAACTTTGCATCATCGGTTCGCAGAGCGTGGGTATCTTCGATAAGAACAGCTTGACGCTTACGGGTGCGAAGTCGTTTGATTTTAACATCGTCTGCTTGGGAAAGGACTTCAATTCACTGCCCATCCTGTTTGACAACTACGGACGAATGCATATTTTGAAGAGTCTGAATGAGATTACTACAAAGAAGGTACCACAGGGCGTCGTCGGACAAGTGACGGCCTATGCCAACTCGAAAAGTGAAGAGCTAGAAGCCTACGGTACTAAAAACGGCACCATCTACGTGGTCAAGAATAATGGAAAGCCTATCAGTATGACCGGCCACGAGTCGAGAATCACGAAACTAAAACTAATCAATAAAAAGATTTACTCGTCGAGCTACGATGGCAAACTGAACTTGTGGATTTACAGCAATGACAAGAAGATTGAACCATTGATGCTCTTAAACACCCACGAATGGATGTATAACTTCGATATTGACAAGAATAAAGAACGCGTTTGGACTGGTGGGAAAAGTGGCACCATCACCAAGAGTCTTATCAAGATTGATCTGATGGTGGATAAAATGGAAAAAGAGATACTTCCCAAGCGCAAGAAATTCAATGATGAGGATTGGAATCTCTACATAGGCGCCGACATTGAAAGAATACCGCTTATTTATGAAGGAAAGGAGGGCAGAAAATGAGAAAGCTATTCATCACACTTGCCCTGCTCGCTACGGTCATGGTGACATGGGCGCAAGGACTGCCTTTCATGCAGAACTACAGCTACGACGTCTATCATGCTGACAGCAGAAACTTCGACATTTTAACCGATGACAACGGCTTTGTGTTTGTGGCCAACTTCGAGGGACTGCTCTATTATGATCAGGCTGAGTGGCGCATCATCCACACGCCCAAGAGCACACGTGTCACCTCACTCTACCGCGACCAAAAAGGCACTATCTGGGTGGGCGGCTTGGACTTCTTAGGCTATGTCGAAATCAAAAGCAACGGCGAGCTCGGTCTCCAGAATGCCCTTAAAGGTAGTTTCAAAGGTGTAGTTTACCGTATTTGGGAAGAAGGAAACCAAATTTCGATCATACTGGAAAAAGATGCCAGAGAGGGAAATAATATCTATTATGTCCTTACTGACGATCATTTACAGAAGGCTGAAAAGGGGGGACTCGCTAATGAGCTGTACAAAAAGAAGGCCATTGACTTAGGCTTTGGCATGAAAGCTGAAGCTACGGACAATGATGGAGTATTGATTACGGTTAATGAGGGAGAAGAATCCTATTCTATTACTGAAGCCAACGGTCTTTGTTCCAACATGGTCTACAATCTGGCCTACAATGGGAAAGGAACATTGTGGGGTGCCACCGAAAATGGTATTTTCTGCATTAACCTGCCCACAGCATTCACGCATGCCACCACCTTGGAAGGACTTCAAGGAAAAGTACTCTCCATATTGGAGCATGGGGACATGCTCTACGTGGGCACTTCCAACGGTCTTTTCTACAAAGACAGAAAGACATTCAAGCATCTGACAGGAATAGACCACCAGTGCTTCCAGATTGTACCATCCAAACAAGGACTGCTCGCAGCCACTCAAAAAGGACTTTATCAGGTGAGCGGCACAACAGCCAAGCAACTGAACGATTCAAGCACCATGAGCATAAAAGTGGTTCCTAACGGTGACGGTTTTTATACGGGTGAGGCTGGCGGCGTATTCTTCAACGGCTATGACGGGCGACATGAACTGATTGACACCGTGGTGAAAAATGTAACGAAAATATTTATCGATGAGAATCAGCACTTCTTGATTCAGAATGTTGATGGAGAAATCTGGCGCAAGAAATCCACCATGCGAGAGTTTCAACGGGAGAAGGTGGATGGAGACAGAGGCACAATTGTGCCCACGAACCAAAAGCTGCTCACCATCGGTTTCGAACAAACGGAACCCATCCCCTACTCCCCACTTGCCTATATGGATGACGATGGCGTCACTTGGCTGACGAATTTGAGTGGCGACAGCCTTTTCTGCATGAAAGACGGCAAGCGGATAGACAGCCTTTCACAGAAGATGAACGTGCTCAGCGATTTTAAAGTCAGAAGCATGCTGCATCAGGGCAGCCGATACTACATGGGCGGCGACTTCGGACTCATTGTCTTCAAGGCAAACCACAAAGATCCCATCACCCTGAACGGTAAGCCCGAGCTGAAGATACGTACGGTGAAACTACGCGGCGACAGCATCCTGTGGGGCGGCTACGGCAAGATGCCGGCCAAACTGCCCACGCTGGCCAGTGACGAGCGCCACTTGGAGTTCACCTTCGCCCTCGACAACACCATCCTAATCAAGAAGACATTCTACCGCTATCGCATGGACAACCGCGCGTGGTCGGCATGGGACGATGATCAGGAGGCCAAGTTCCCCAGTCTGGAGCCTGGCACCCATAAGTTCGAGGTGCAGTCGCGCGATGCCTACGGTAACATCAGCGACCCGGTCTCCATCGAATTTGAGATCCTGGCGCCCTTCTACATGCGCTGGTACATGAACATTTTCTATCTGATCTTGGCCAGCTACTTGATTTATCTGCTGGTACGCTTCCGCTTGCGCAGACTCGAAAAGGAAAAGATGCGCCTGGAGAGCATAGTCCAGGAACGTACTGCTGAGGTGGTGAAGCAGAAGGATGAGATCGTGAAGCAGAAGGACGAGATCGTGAAGCAGAAAGACGAGATTGAAGAGAAGTCGAGAAGCCTGGTGACGGCGCTGCACGAACTGAGCAATGCCCAGGACGAACTGATCCGTCAGGAGAAGATGGCCACCGTGGGTAAGCTGACGCAGGGCCTCATCGACCGCATTCTCAACCCGCTCAACTATATCAACAACTTCGCCAAGCTCTCCGAAGGACTGGTCAAGGACATCGAAGCCAACATCGAGGATGACAAGGACAACATGGACGAGGAGAACTATGAAGACACGATGGACGTGCTCAACATGCTACGCGGCAACCTGCAGAAAGTGGGTGAGCACGGAGCCAACACCACCCGCACGCTGAAAGCAATGGAGGAGATGCTGAAAGACCGCACGGGCGGCATCGTTCAGATGGATCTCAACGCCGTGCTGAAGCAGGACGAGGAGATGATGAAGAACTACTATGCCGACGACATCAGCAATCTCAGCATCGATATCCACGTCGAACTGCCCGACGGACAGCTGACCATCGACGGCAACGCCGAACAGCTGAGCAAGACCGTAATGAGCCTGCTGGGCAACGCCATCTACGCGCTGAACAAGAAGGCACAGCGCCAGAGCTACAAGCCGGAGATCAAGGTGAAGGTGACATCCGATGCCGACAAGGTGACAATCACCTTCCGCGACAATGGCATCGGCATCGAGGATACCATCATCAAGAAGGTGTTCGATCCCTTCTTTACCACCAAGCCTACGGGCGAGGCATCGGGCGTGGGACTCTACCTCAGCCGCGAGATTATTCAGAACCACGGAGGCGACATCAGTGTCCGCTCGGTCAAAGACGAATATACCGAATTTATCATCACGCTTCCCAAACGGAAAAGGGCGCTCGGCGAGCATAGCGAGACGCTTGCTACCAACGGGACGCAAGAAGATGGAAAAGTGAAGAGTGAAGAATGAAACATCCGCTCATGCAACCACATAATTAGTAACGACTATGGAGAAGCAATTAGAGACGCTGCAACAGCAGTTGAAACAACAGGAGAAGCTGGCCTCGCTGGGCATGCTCAGCGCAGGCATTGCACACGAGATACAGAACCCGCTCAACTTCGTCATCAACTTCAGCAAGATGTCGGACAAGTTGCTGCACGACCTCACGGAGATTGTCGAGGACAACGAAGACAAGCTCTCTGAGGACGACCGCGAGGAGATAGAAGACATCGTGGCCGACCTGAAGGAGAACATGCAGAAGATTGTGGAGCACGGCGAGCGTGCCATCAGCATCATCCGCGGCATTCTCCTGGTGTCGAGAGGCAAGGACAACGAGTTCCTGCCTGCCGACGTGAACCACATCGTGAAGGAATATGTGTGGTTGTCGTACCACGCCATGCGTGCCAACATCAAGGGCTTCAACATCAGCATCCATGAGGAGTATCAGGAGGGGCTGCCCCAGATCATGGTCATTCCCCAAGACCTCAGCCGCGCTGTGCTCAACGTAATGAACAACGCCTGCTATGCCGTGTGGAAGAAGCACGAGGAGCAGCCCGACTATGAGCCGAAGATAGAAATCAGTGTGAAGGCTGAGGGCGACACGCTGCTCATCACCATTGCCGACAATGGCGAAGGCATGAGCGACGAGGTGAAACAGCGTCTCTTCGAGAACTTCTTCACCACCAAGCCCATCGGTCAGGGCACCGGCCTCGGCATGAACATCACTCGCGATATTATTGAGAACAAACACGGAGGCAAACTCTCCTTTGAGTCAACACTCGGCGAAGGCACCAGTTTCACCTTCGCTATACCCATGAAGAAAGCATGAGCGAAGCAAGATTCATCTGTAGGCTGATTGATTCTTTCGAAAACAATCGCGAGAAGATTGCTGTCATCGACCAAAACGGAAGCCGACAGACAACTTACAGAGATTTCTACACAACTGCCCTACGGGTGGCTGGCTACCTGCAAGCACGCAGGCTGCCAGCTCATTCATTTATCCCCATCGCCCTGCCCACCAGCATGGAGTATCTTGCCTCGGAGCTGGGCATCTGGCTCTCCGGGCATGCCGTGGTGCCGATGAGCAACCTGTTTCCACAGGAGCGCATCGACTATATCGTGGCACACTGCGAAGCGTCCGTCGTCATTGACGAGACCACCATCAAGGAGATAGCCGCCACAACGCCCTCAGACTCCATCATCATCCCTGAGGAAGACGACATCAACGCGCTGTTCTATACCTCAGGCAGCACAGGCACCCCCAAAGGCGTGCTCCATTCGTTCAGAGCCTTCGGCGGCGAGGTGCCGCTGGACAGGATGCTGGAAGAGATGCACCTCAAGGTCATGGGCGTCACTACACCTTTTTATTATATAGCAAGCCGCTCCGTCTTTTGCGTGCTGTTCCGTGGAGGCACACTCACGATGGTGCCACCCTCTGTAGTCAGAGACATCCACCAACTGGAAACATTCCTGGCTGAGCAGGGCGTAGAATTCACGTTCCTACCGCCGTCACTACTGACTCATTTCCACAGTCAATCGTCAGCCCTGAAGTTGGTGATGACAGGCGCTGAGCGACTTTCGAACATTCATCCTGACAATTTCACGCTGATCAACCACTACGGACAGACGGAGACCTGCGGTGCAGGAGCCACCTTTGTTGTAGATAAGCCCTACGACAACACACCCATCGGCAAGCCTGCCTCCCATGTGGAATACTGCATCCTCGACGAAAACGGACTGGAAGCCGAAGAAGGCGAACTCTGCATGAAAGGCCATCTGACGCTGGGCTACTACAAGGATCCTGAGCGCACGGCACAGCTCTATCAGGGCGGCTGGCTCCATACGGGAGACATTGTGCGGAGGCTGCCCGACGGTAATCTGGCCTATGTGAACCGCAAAGACTGGATGGTCAAGATCAACGGCCAGCGAGTTGAGCCTGGCGAGGTGGAAATGACGCTACAAAAGATGGAGGGTATAGAGAATTGTGTGGTCAAGGGATTTACGACTGTCACAGGCCGCCAGTATCTCTGTGCCTACTATATCTCTCCCTCGGGTATCACGGACAAGGCTATTCGTGATTATCTGACATCAAAATTGCCCGATTATATGGTTCCCTCCTATTTCGTAAGGATGGAACGTTTCCCTCTTAACATTAACCGAAAAATCGACCGTAAGTCACTGCCTTCACCCATAGCCGATGCGAATATGATTGTGCATCAGCCTTATGTTGCTCCACAGAACGAGACGGAACGACAGTTGTGCGAGGCTTTTGAAAAATCACTTGGCGTTAGCAACGTCGGCATTGACGATGATTTCTTCACCCTTGGCGGCGACAGTATCCGCGTCATGCAGTTGCAGACGCTCTGCCCAACACTTCCCTTGAGCGCAAGACTTGTTTACCAAAACAGAACACCCAAAGCCATCGCGGCAGTTTGCAGTAGTACCGAGTCCATCAAGATAGAACAGAAGCAGGATTATCCGCTGACTCAGACGCAGTTAGGTATCTTCGTCGAGTCTATGATGCGACAAGGCCAAGTGGTCTATAACAATGGCATGCTGTTCCGATTGGGTAGCAGCGTTGACTTAAACCATTTTGCCAAGGCATGCGAGGCTGTGGTTGACGCTCATCCGTTTGTCAAGACTCGTTTCTTCTTAGACGGTGAGGGAAATCCTCGTCAGCAACGTAACGATACAGCCCCCTATTCACAAATTGTAGAACAGGTTGCTGATGAGCAGTTCGCTCTTTTGAAGGCACAGCTCATGCAGCCTTTCGATTTGCTTCACGATCAGCTGTTCCGTATTCGGCTGTTCAAGACACCATCGGCATCCTATCTCTTTATGGACTTCCATCATGTGATTTTCGATGGAATGTCTATGGGCATCCTCCTGTCCGACTTGGAAAAAGCCTATCGCGGTGAGGAGGTCGATAAGGAAACGTTCAGTGGTTTCGAGGTGGCTCAGGAAGAGGAGATCCTACGAAATACGGCTATTTATTCAGATGCCAAAGAATGGAACACCAAGGAGTTTGGCGACTTGGAAATCACCTCTTTGCCAGCATCGGACAATTCAGGACAGGTGACCGCTACCACTTTCGGACAGCAAGATCTTGATTTGGGATTGGACGAGGATGAGCTGAAAAAGGCTTGTCAACGATTCAATGTAACCCCAAATGTTTTCACGATTGCTGTCTTCGGCTATCTTTTAGGTCATTATACCTATTCTCATGAGTCACTGTTTGCCACCATTTATCACGGTCGTCAAGACTTAAAACTGAACCGCACTGTTTCCATGCTGGTCAAAACATTTCCAGTCCATATTAAATGGAGCGGGCAGACAACACTCAACAAATTGTTGCAGGTGACGAAGAGTCAACTGATGGGCAGCATGGCTAACGATATCTTCTCGTTTGCTGAGCTGAAAGGCGCGAACAATTATATAAGCAGTCAGGTGCTCTTTGCCTATCAAGGCGACATTGAGATTCCCCGTCTCATAGGGAATGAACCCTACACGCAACTGCCGCTGATGGACAATGCTACGGGCGAACCCCTCACATTTGAGGTATCACGTCATGGGAAGCGACTCTCCTTACACGTAGAATATCACAGCAACATCTATTCTGATGTATTCATCAAAAGAATGATGCAAAGCTACGTCCATCTGGTTAAGACTTTTGCTGAAGTCCCCGACGGTAATGTTCCTTTGATGCATCTTCCTCTTCTGTCGGACGCAGACAGTCAGGCACTTTTGGCAATGGGCTGTGGCGCACAGCTAAAAGGCAATCCTAATGATACTGTAGTTACATTGTTTAAGCGACAGGTGTCACTCAATCCCAATGCAATAGCTGTCGTTGACAGAGAGTCCTCTCTCACCTATGCTGAGTTGGACAAACGATCGGATTGTCTTGCCGAAGCACTCGTCAAGGCGGGTGTCGTCAACGATTCTTTCGTCGCTGTGATGCTGCCCCGTCGTAAGGAATTCTTGATTTCTGTCCTTGCTGTGTTCAAAGCTGGTGGCGCTTATGTGTCACTGGATTATGAATATCCCCAGGCTCGCATCGACTTTATGTTGAACGACTTGGATGCCCGATTCCTGATTACGACTAGTCAACTGGCTGCAGAACGGAATTTCGGGGGACTGGATGACAAGAAACATGTCATCATGCTTGACCACTTCGATTTCTCTGTCGAAGCTCCTTCAGTCGATTTCAGCAGTTCGCAGTCACTGGCCTATATCATCTATACTTCGGGCACTACGGGTAATCCAAAGGGCGTAATGATAGAGCATCACTCACTCTGTTCCATGTTGGAATGGTTGATTCCGATGGAGGAACTAAAGGCTGGCGACAAGTGTGCTGCGCATCCCAGTTTCAGCTTCGATGCTTCACTGCCCGACTTGTTCGGCCCATTGATTTGTGGTGCACAGGTTCATATCATACCATCTGCCCTGCGTTATGACATTGGGGCGTTCAGCCGCTATCTTGCCGATAATATGATCACAGGTTTGACCATGAGTACTCAGATAGGAATGGAGTTACTTGAGAACCACGATCTGACGTTGCGCTATTTGTTCCTTGGTGGTGAGAATCTTCACGTAAACCGAAAGACTGCTGTCAAGGTGATCAATGGCTATGGTCCTACTGAATTTACGGTGTGCTCTTCATACCACGTCGTTGACCAGAACCGTTCCTACGAAAGCATTCCTATCGGTCATCCTGTTCCAGGTAGCAGGTCGCTGATTGTTGGGCCGGAGGGACGTCTTGTTCCTTGGGGAGCTATGGGTGAACTCTGCCTGATGGGCCATCAATTGGCACGTGGCTATTGGCAACGGGAGCAACAAACCCGTGAAAAATTCATTGATTGTCCATTCTTGCCAGGTGAAAGGATGTACCGTACAGGCGATCTTGTGCAGTGGAGTCAGGATGGAGAATTGCTGTTCCATGGACGTATTGACAATCAGGTGAAGATTAATGGCTACAGAATTGAGTTGGGCGAGATCGAGAGTTGTATGAATGCCTTCCCTGGCATCCAGACCTCTGCGGTCGTTCTTAGTAAGCAAAGCAATCTTCAGTTCCTATGTGGATTCTACGCTTCCGACAGCACCGTAACACCTGAGATGCTACGAAAGAGTCTGAGCGAATCTCTTCCTTCCTATATGGTACCGATGAAACTCATTCCACTTGAGAGGATGCCGATGACCCCTAACGGCAAGATTGACCGTCGCCAGCTGGCAGAGCAGGCAAGCGAGCTGCCCATAGGGACAGGTGCCGTCGAATTGCCTGTCAGCCGACGGGAACAGGTGCTGCTCGACTTGTCAAAGCAGTTGCTGGGAATAGATTCGATTGGAGTGACAGACGACCTGACCATGATGGGATTGTCATCGCTCGATGCCATCAAACTGTCATCGTTGGCTGAGAAAGAGGGAATTGACCTGAAAGTCAATGATGTGCTCCGACTGAAGACCATCAGGAAGATTGCCAATCATAAGGCAATCATGGGTGAATGGGTGAATGGGTTCGATGTTGCTAAACCTGTGGTTGTCATCATTCAAGGACTCACGTTCTACCACCAACTTCAACCCCTGATTTCTGCTTTATGTCCGCATTATTCAGTCTTTGTTGTTGAGCCCCTACAGGAACATTCCCACAAGACTTTAGCAGGTAAGACCAAGGCAGACATCTTAACCGCCTATACCGAACTGATTAAGCAGAATTTGCCAGCTGATGCTCAAGTTAGTGCCTTCATAGGCCATAGCTACGGAGGCGAGTTCAGTTATCGCTGTGCTGTCAAATGGCAGTCTGAAACGGGCCAGTCGCCCACTATTATCATGTTTGATACCTATTATGATATCTTGAAGGTGGTGGAGAAGATGCAAAAAATGCAGGATGTCATCATACCTGTCGAAGACGGAACGCCAATGCTATCCTATAGCGGAAAGGTTGAATACTTCGAAGCTACACAGATGTCAGACAAGAACCTGCAGGAAGAAAGCATGCAGGCATGGCATACGCTGCTGCCTCACATGTCTGTCCACCCTGTTTCCACTAGTCATTTCAAACTGCTCGATAAAGAGAACGTCAATTATTGTCTATCACAAATTAATATATAATCTCAGGTTATTATGAAGAGAATATACACAGCATTCTTCGCACTCGTGCTTATGGCAATGCCAGTATCAGCTCAGGATATTTACACACAAGCTGAGAATGCCTACAACATAGGACGACTTGACTCTGCGCTCGTATTGTTAAGGAATCACGAAAATAGTTTTCAGGGAACCGATCGACAAAAAGCGTATCGACTGATGTCGCTATGCTGTCTTGGCCTTGACCGAATTGATGAATCGGAAAAGTATGCTGGCGATTTGTTGCGTGAGAATAGAAACTATTACGGTTCACTGCAAGACCCTGTACGCTTCGTCGATATGATTAACCGACTGAGAGAGGGACGTGGAACTACCATTAAGACGGCATCTGGTAAGGAAGAGCAGATTGCTGAGGCTCCTGTGCCCGTCACCATCATCACCCGCGAGATGATTGACAACTTGAGCAACAACAAGAGCATCGGTCAGATACTCGCAACTTATATCCCTGGCATGAGCGAGATATGTAGCTATGCTTCAACTAACTATGCTATGCATGGTGTCTATTCCTCCAGTCAGGAAAAGATTCTTATAATGGAGAATGGTCATCGTCTCAATACACGCTCAACGAACAACGGCAAACTTGACTACGCCATCAGCACGGAGAAGATAGATCATATCGAGGTACTGCGTGGGCCTGCTTCATCGCTGTACGGAAACGTGGCTTTGACAGCTGTGGTGAACATCATCACCCGCGAAGGCAAGGAAATCAATGGCGTGAAAGGTAAGTACGGATTTGGTTCCTATTCGACTCATAGGGCTGACTTAGTGGCTGGCACATCATTCCTCGAAGCTGACATCCTCGCATGGGGAGCACTCTACACCTCACAAGGCGAACGCTTCGATATTCCCAAAGGTACAGGTCTCACGCAAACGGCTTATGACAGTTATGCATATATTGGACGATATGAAGGCAAACCCTCCTATGACTTAGGCTTTAACCTGAAAGTTAGGGATTTTAGCCTGATGTTCAGTCGCAAGTACGGTAAGCAGGTACCGCAATACTCATGGTACGGCGTGGCCTATGACTACGACCGCTATAGACGGTTGGGGGGCAACAAACCAGGCTACTCGATCGACGAGACTCATTTTGATTTGGGTTATGAGAAAGAGTTCGGTATTTTCAATATTAATGTATCAGCTTACGGTGACTGGTACACGATTGATGACTATTCAGTACTGTCCGATTCAATATACCGTCCTGATATGAACAAGGCGGGTGAGACTGTAAAGGATGCCTCTGGTAATTACGTCATGCGTCTGTATCGAGGCATGACCCAGGACATGCTTTGGAAAGAATACACGCTGGGGACCGTTGCCAAGGCCGACGTGAACTATCAGTTGGGTAGTATGAAGGGTAACTTGCTCGTCGGTGCTCAATACGAATTTTTCACGCTCGATGCCAACGATACGCATGTAGGTGAGAACTTTGAACAGATGGCAACAGTCATGCCCGAGTCAAAATACATCGTAAAGGTGGGGCGCGAGCGCAGTGTCTCGGTTTTCCTGCAGGATAAGCACTATATTCTCGACAACCTTATTCTTAACGCAGGCATTCGCTATGACAACAAGTACCGTAAAAACGAGGAACATGTCACAGCATTCTCGCCTCGTGTCGCCCTCATTTACATGCCCAGCAAGACGTTCAGTACGAAACTGTCTTACTCCCGTTCTTTCGTTGATGCTCCTTATTTCTCCCGTCAGAACACATCGTTGGGATTTAGAGGCAGTGAAAATCTGATGCCCGAATATATGAACGCCTTTCAGCTTGACTTCATGGGTAAAATCTCTAACTTTTCTTATGATGTCAACCTATTTTACAACCACCTGACAGATTTGATTTGCAACAACCAAAGTACTGATCTATCGGCCCCGAAATATATCAATGCGGGTACTCTGAAAGTCGCAGGTGTGGAGGCTAATCTCGACTATAAACTCCCATCGTTCCGCTCATATCTGACCGTTACCTACCAGCGTCCCCTTGATGCTGAGCAGTATTACTACACCGACCATGAGATTTATAGCGTACCGCAGTTTATTGGCAATCTTGCTTGTGAGAAACGTTTGCTGAACAAAGCCAACCATACGTTGTGGCTGTCTGGTAATGCGAAATATACTTCACGCACGCTGAACAAGGCTAATTCAAATGTCAAGACAAGTACCGACTTCTATCTTGACGGAATATTCTTGCTTGACCTGCGGTTGAAATACCAGTACAACGATTTCATGCAACTGTCGCTCGACTGCGATAACGTGTTTGATAAACGCTATGAGATCGGTGGTACCCATTATATCCCATTCTCCTACCCAGGCCGCATCCTCATGGGTACGGTAGCCTTTAAACTCTAAACTTTAATATCAAAACGCTAAACTTTAAATACTATATGACAAAACAACTCATTTTGCACAACGACGTGCAGCAGATAGAACTGCTGGCTGAATACATCGACTCGATAGCCGACGAGGCTGGTATCAACCCCTCACTGGCCATGAGTCTGAACCTTGCACTCGAAGAGGCTGTGACCAATGTCATCATGTATGCCTACCCCGAGGGTACCGACGGCACCGTCGATATCATTACTGAAGCAAACGACGGACTGCTCACCTTCATCATCAAGGACAGCGGCAAAGCCTTTGATCCCACACAGAAAGAGGATGCTGACGTCACCCTCAGCGCTGAGGAGCGACAGATAGGCGGACTGGGCATCTTCCTCGTGAAGCAGATTATGGACACCGTCAACTACCAGCGAATCGACGGCCAAAACATCCTGACGCTCACGAAAAAGCTCTAAGGCGGCTCCATCGAACTGACAGGAGGGCTTCTTTCTCCTGTGTGGCACGGTTTGCCCGTGCCCTCCTCTTAACTTTGGCACGGTATTTGCTTGCGGTTTGTTCAGATGAAGAATAAACAAAACAAGCAAATAGACTATGCAAAAAGGTAACATCGGGGTTACGACTGAGAACATTTTCCCCGTCATCAAAAAGTTTCTCTATAGCGATCATGAGATTTTCCTGCGCGAGATGGTCAGTAACGCCGTCGATGCTACGCAGAAGATGAAGACCCTGGCCGAGAAGGGCGAGTATAAGGACGAGCTGGGCGACCTGACCGTGCGCATCAGCCTCGATGCCGACAAGGGCACCATCACCATCAGCGACCGTGGTATCGGTATGACCGAGGAGGAAATCGACAAATACATCAACCAGATTGCTTTCTCGGGCGTCAACGATTTCCTGGAGAAGTACAAGGACAACGCGAACAACATCATCGGACACTTCGGACTGGGCTTCTACTCAAGCTTCATGGTGTCGAAGAAGGTGGAGATTGTCACCCGTTCCTACAAGGAAGGTGCCAAGGCCGTGAAGTGGTCGTGCGACGGCAGTCCTGCCTACGAGATTGACGATGCTGAGAAGGAGGATCGCGGTTCGGACATCATCCTCTATCTGGACGACGACTGCAAGGAATTCCTGGAGAAGGAGAAGATTCAGCAGCTGCTGACGAAGTACTGCAAATTCATGGCTGTGCCCGTGGCTTTCGG
>JAEEGL013692702.1_pt1 | contig 18116 bp, 24 predicted proteins | sample 9134231 | NCBI WGS metagenome assembly JAEEGL01 (sample SAMN16246548, study PRJNA631951) | gut metagenome | biome: gut microbiome; feature: rumen; material: fiber-attached | host: Bos | place: Iran: Karaj | collected 2018-10 | reverse complement strand
TTAAGTTTTTACTATAAAAAATGAAATGTTAAAAAACCCTGGAATGATAGTTTTAGCTGCTAACTTTACATCACGTTACAAGCATTTGAGGCAAAATTTTTATGCACGTTACAAGCATCATAGTAAATTTTGAACGTCTATATTTTATACTAATTAAGACAAAATCAAAAATTATGCAACATAAACCATTAAAAACTATGACCTCTAAAAGGAAGTCAATTGTTAAGGACAACGGATTCCGTTATATAGATGAAACCCAGGACAATATTGTAAAGGAGAAGTTGCTTACAAGAGCAGACGAATGGATAAAGAATATGTAATTGGGTTGTGCTGCCGAGGCAATTGCTGATGGATATAGATTCGAAAAGGAACTTATTAAACGTAAATATGATTATGTTTGTAAAATAACACTTCACTATCGAGGAAAACAAGACTGTTCAAAAATGAGATAATAAAGGACGTAAAAATTCTCGAATCTCAGAAAAAATCTTCATTTGTTCTAACTCCATTCAAGGATTATTTGAACCAAAGATCTTGAAATCCTTTGTTTTAACATTATAAAGAGGTGATTTGTTTTCAAATCACCTTTTCTGTTTTAGTAAATTTATATCTGTCATATTTTATATTAACATATAAAATCTGATTAAGCAATGAAGAATTTTGAAGAATTAAGCGAATTTATTAAGGCCAATAAAAACTGGCAATCGTTATTAAAGAAGGCGCCTTATTCATTGAAAAGCATATCAAAATGTCCTTATAATGACAATTGGTATTTGCTTATGTACAACTTGTTTGAATCAGACCTTTCAAATCCTATTGTTAAGCAATGCCGAGGTACAGTTGTTGACGATGATGGCAACATCATTTGCGCCCCTTATATCAAATTCTTCAATTATGGAGACCCTAATGCAGACGAAATTGATTGGAACTCAGGAATAACCGTTACTGAAAAGATTGACGGTCAACTTATTAAAATGTTCCGTCATAACGGTAAGTCGTATTGGATAACAAACGGTGGTTGGGATCCTACAGTTCTTGCTTCTGAGCGTCCTACATTGCTCGAAGAGGCAATAGGCAATCATTCATGGGAAGAAAAAATTCCTGATGGTTGGACCTTGATGTTTGAGTTGACTTCCTCATCAAATAAGATTGTTTGTAAATACGATGACAAGCCAAAATTGTGGTTCCATGGCGTCCGCGATGCAGAAGGCAATGAACGTTCGGTTGATGAATTTGCATTTCTTGAGGGATTCAATTATGGTTGCCCAAAAACGTTTGATGTTTACGGAATTGATGATATTTTGTCAATGATAAAGGAATGGGATGGTTCATTTCGCGAAGGCGTAGTTGTCGAAGACGGTTATGGTAATAGAGTAAAAATTAAGTGTGAAGATTATCTTAAAAAGAAATTTGAAGCTGATAACGAAAATTTATCATCACACAAATTGTATAATCTGTGGCAATCAGGCGAATATGATGACCTACCTGTATTGGGAGAAAAGATGAAGGAAATAAATGAACGTGTATCAAACGTTTTGAATATTGCGAAAACGTTTTATATGAATGCTTTATCAGAATTGAGCACCTTTGAAACACGTCGTGACCTTGCGAAATATGTCATTAAGAAATACGGAGGTTCTGCTCAATTTTATTTTCTTGTCGATGACACAAAAATGGAGGAAGAATTTATTTCAAAAATCAGATTTTTTCTTTTCCTTAATTTTGACAAATATTTGCAAACAGTAAACTTCTTTGAAAATTATGAAAAAGAACTTAATCGTATTTGACATTGATGATACACTTATTATACCGAGCAAACGTTATACTAAGATTTATTGGGTGACTAAAGACGGTCAGCGTATTCCCATGACAACTCAAGAATTTGCTGAAAACGCAAAAGCTTCAGAAACTTACGATTTTTCTGACTTTCGTGATGTTGACAAGATACGTAAGTCAATATTAAGAGGTGCAATTATTGAGCAAAATGTTGAATTATTGCGTCATTATATTTGTGACAAGAATTATGATTTTGCCTTTTTGACAGCACGCGGTTGCGAAGATGTTGTTTTTGAATCAATTATTATGAAATTGTACGCATATATTCCTAATGACAAAATTGAGCAACATTTCAGAAAGGAATATTCATTTGCAATTAATGATGTAAAATACGATTCATGTTTTGGAAATGCACAAGCAGATAAGCGTAAGTCGCAAATAATGAAAATGTTAACAAATCATTTTGGGCATGTTATTTATGTTGATGACGATATAAAAAACATCACCTCAGTTGAGCGATTGAAACTTAATGACATAATGACTATACATTTTAATATTTTGTCACGAAATTCAAAAAATATACGAAGTTAAAAACAAATTTTTATAATGGAATTTATTGATTCATCAGTCGAGGTGTGGGTACAGGATCACGGTATTGAAGGAATATATGAGATGATTGAGCGTTGTGCCCGTATTTGTTATCGTTCTGAAAATAAAGGAAATATTACATCAGAACAGTTTGTTAAAAAACTTATTAAGATGGAACATTTGCGTTGCTGTGAATTTGGCACAGTTGCAATTGACCCAGATAATTTATCGTTATTTGACCATGTAAAATGGAGGTTGCGTTCAATATTCAATCCTTGGGTTATTAGGAATGACGCAGGCATTTATATTACAAACCTCAGGTACCTTATTGAGCATTATAAGGACAATTGGGAGGAATATCTTAATAAGAATTTTTATTCTGATATTTTTCCATTTGATTATCGTCCTGTTATTGTTTGGCATGTAGGACGTGTAACGGCCGATTCATTCCGAACTCATGTGATGCTGTCAACACTTGGCGAAAGCACCCGATATTGCAATTATACAAAGAAAGGCGGCGTTGTTTTTGTAAAGCCTCAGTGGTTCGAAAAAACGTCATTTGAAAATCTTACAAAAGCAAAAGAAGTTTATGAGGGCATTCTTGAGAAAATTTCCAATGCTTACAATGAACTTATAGGTTTGGGTCTTAAACCTGAAGAAGCACGAGGTGTTCTTGGATTGGACGTTGCAACAACATTTGTTCAATGTGGATTCGTAAGTGCTTGGAAAAATTTCTTCAAACAACGATTAAGCAAAGCTGCGCACCCAGACGCTCAATATGTTGCTAAAAAGGCATACAGCTACTTTGAGAAACATTGGAAATAACAGCATGATAACGGTAAATTCCGTTCTCTTTTGTTTTATATTTGTTTGTACATTGTAAAAATTGAACAACGATGAGCAGAAGTCGACATTCAAGGCACGTGCCAGGATATTATCAATCATGGGTTTGTTATTTCTCTAACAAGAAGGACAAACAAAAGGCGAATAGGCTTTTCAGAAGGAGAAATAATATACTTGCTCATCAGGCAACAATTTCTGGTGATGACGAAGAATTTCTTCATAACATAAGAGAAACATCAGACGTATGGGATTTTGCAAGTGATGGACTTGCAGAATATTTTGTTCGTGAAGAGGAAGATAGGGATAATTATAAATTGACAATGAAATGATGGATTTAGAATTTGTGCTTAGATTTGACCAGAACGAATTTGATGCATCAAATCTTAAGAAAGCGATTGACGAATTACAGCAGCGACTTGATAAAGAAAACGTGCTTGGGCGATTTGACCCGCATGGTGAGAAATTTTGGTTAAGAGACGTATCACTCAAGCTGATTGATATTGATTATGAAGGTCCTGACCCGTTTCAATGGAGCCGGTATAAAGTTAAAGGAACATTGCGTATCATAAGAAAAGATATTGAAAAAATAATTAACGAATTTGTGCAAGGAGATATTTTAGACATCGTTCATGTACACCCAAAATTTGTTTTTGAATATTTAGGAGAAAACTATTCTGGGCCAACAATTATTAACAAATTTTTATATTTTGATTTGGACCTTTCTGATGCTCAAGGAATAGAATCAAAAATTTTTAGACCAAGTAAAAATTTATCTGACTAAAATATGAACAAGTTTCTGAAATATATTAAAGAGAATAATGACGATGATAAGTCAAACATATTTCCTGACCCAATATCAGATGATGAATTTAGAGACGAAATAGTAAAAACTTGCTTGGCGAAGATTTTTATATTGTCGAATCAGTATCACAAGGTCAAGCAAATGCAATAATACTTGAAAAGATTCTTGAAAAATACTTATAACAAAATAAAGATATGCTAATAACAAAACAACAATTTATAAGTGAAGCATGTGCTCGTATTCCATACGGAGTGTGCGCATTAGTAAATGGAACAGTTGTCCGTTTGTTGTCATACGATAGCACAACAGGTCAGTTTGATTGTGTTCCTGTTTCAGATGAAAAACTGCATATAAAAATTCAGGAACCGTCAGATATGCGGTTGTTGTTAAAGTCAATGAACTCAACCTCATTGTCTGTAGAAACACAAACGGAACTTCTCGAAATGAAGCATAATGCGTCAAGACTTACTGAATTTATAAATTTTTGTTATGAAAATCAGATTGATTTTAATGAACTTATTGTCAGCGGGTGTGCAGAACCTTTGGAGAACAAACTTATTGTCAGCGGGTGTGCAGAACCTTTGGAGAACAAAATAAAAAAATATACACTTTTGTCAGATGATACAATAAGTATCAACTCAACGGTCTTATATCGTATAAAAGCCGTAAGATCATTTAATGACGTCAAGAAAGGCGACCTTGGCGGATATGTACAATCAGAAAATAACTTGTCTCATGATGATGATTGTTGGATTTACGATAATTCATCAGTATTCGATAATGCAAAGGTTAGCGGCAATGCAAGTATTCATGGAGAATCGCAGATTTGCGGTTATGCAAAAGTTTATGGTTATGCACAAGTTAATAGTTCAATAATCAAAGACAAAGCAGAAATTTATGATGAAGCTTTTATTGAAGATTCAACAATCAAAGGGTCCGTAAAAGTAAATTATAAGTCAGAAGTTAAAAAATCTTACCTGAGAGACAAATGTGCGGTTATAGGAAATAGCCTGGTTGTAAATTCCCACATAGGTGATATGGCGATAATTGATTCATCAAAAGCAATTAATGCGCAATTTATTGGAGGAATGGTTACTCTTAGAGCAAATAGTACTGCAAGCAACTGGGTAGTAATTAAAGGAGGACAGCCGATATATGAAAATGTTGTAATTGATGGTTGCGTGAAACTAAATATTTGGGACGAAATTACAATTCACCAGTCTGATATTTTGATTATTCAACAACCTTGGGCAAAAGGTAAACATCTTGCGTACATCAAAAAATTAAGACTTTTTACAGATGCTACAGGCGTATTTTATGACAAGCACTCTTATGCAATTACACTTGGTGAAGATGCCTCAAAACAATTTTTAAGGTTTGCAGAATATTGTGAAAGTCTATAGCGTGTGTTTATTATTGAATAAAAAATTCATAATGAAAAAATTATTAATTTCCCTTATTGTTTTGTTTTGCTTTACCTCATGCAGAATAGAGCCACAAGGTGAAATTCAACGTAATAATGTCGATGTTATAAATGGTTTAGAATTTCAAACAATTGTTTATGATGAATGCGAATACGTTATGACACGAAGAGGAATAACTCATAAAGGAAATTGTAAGTTTTGCGAAGAACGCGCAAAGAAAAATATTCATATTGTCTATTAATTATTTTTAATAAAAAAAATTAAGTATAAATATGCTTACACTTGAAGAATTTTTGGCCGAAAGCAATTATAATGATGAAATTCTGAGTGCCAACAAAATAATATTTAACTGTTGCATAGTAATAGAAAATACTCCAAAACTTTATGACAGGCAACAGGCAATAGTTGCTAATCTGAAAAAACATCTTGACGGGTTTGATATTGAAAAACTTGAAGGCTCAAGCATGATTGATTCTTTTGCACGCGAAGCCCTCAAAGAAGTTCAAAAATTGTTTGATGCACCTGTCAAGTTAGATTCTGTTTCTCGTAAGTTGCTCAAAAAGTTTATTATAGGTCAATTGCTTAAAGAAATGAGTAACGAAATTGACTTGTCCGATGAACTTGATGAATACCGTATGGAGTGGGATTATGCAGATTCTGAAAAATTGAATTGGTAAGTTATGAAAAAGCTATTATTAACAGAAGTTAGTCAAAATAAAAAATATTCACCTCCAGTATACGCCGACGAACTAACCGATACTGATATAGACAGTGCAATCGAATTGCTTCAATTGATGAAGAAAAAAGGTTATACTCGAGTTGTTTCTCAAGAAGGTAATTTGATTTATTTTGCAAAAATATAAACACAACGTTGATATACTTTGTGATAAAATTAAATATTATTTAGCATTTCTCGGTCAACTCGACAAATTCCTTGAATTTTCGCTTAAACCTAATCGAAGAAGACAACGTCATGAACTTGGTGAAGATGGCGAAATTCATGTTTGGTTAGAAAAGGTTGAAAAACAATTGCCTGCAGCACTTAAGAAATTGGTTGTCAAGGACGAAGAAATCATTAAGAAGTGCAAATTCCCAAGCATTAATCTTCGCAAGTTGTGTAAACGTTGAATTTTTTTAACAAATATTTTTGAAGGTTGGAAGTAAATTTTCCAACCTTTTGTTTTATATTTGTTTGTACATTGTCAATAACGACAATGTATCAAACAAAAATTAAAAATTAAAAATTAAAAATTAAAAATTATGAAACTAACGATTGATAAAATATATGAGATGTGCAAAGTGCACTGTTATAATGTTGAGCCAGGACAACACTTACAGTTTTCTCCCGCGCTCATTTGTTATAATTCAAAAATTGCTCTTAATGTATGCACTTGTAAAAATCGACATATAAATGAAACAAGTATCTGTGCAACAATTGCTTACGGCGGAACAGGCAATCCTACTGAGGAACGTCTTAAAAAGATATTTGCTGAAAACGACTTCAAAACAATTTGGGCGTCAGACGCTTCAAAACAAGGTTTAACAATAAAAGATTTAATAGATGAAGCTGCCGAAATATAATGTTGGTGAATTTGTATTTTACAAAAATCATGGAACAATCGTACAAATAGCTGCAGTTGATACAATACTGTTTTGGGAACGTACAAAATACAAAATAGTATACGATGTTTTTGAACATCATGAGCGAAATTGGTACAATTCTTTACATTGTGAAGAAGAATACTATCACCCTATACCTTTGACAGATGACATGCTGAGGAACGTTTTTCATTTTGAACAAAATGAGTATGGTGAATTTGTTTATGAAGACATTGTGCTAAAAGTGCGTTCCGATTCGCAAGCATATATAGGACCCAAATTGTCATCTAAAAACGTAATTATAAATGTACATTGAATATAAATACGCCGTTTCAATGCCAAGATGTAACGTTCAAACGATTGAATCAGAAATTTATCTTAAGGAACAGGCATGTATACTCTTAAATAAATTGTATAATATTTATCTAAAACGATTAAATCTTGTTGCTTTAGTGAAAGCTATTGATGATTATTCTTTATTGATGCAAAAACTATGAACACTGTTGATATAATCTTCTTATCGTCTTTGTTTCTTCTCGTTTATGTTTCATCTTATTGGGAGTATTTGCAGTAGCAAAAGATGATAATGCATGTGTACTTATTAAGTTTATAATGGAACCTCTTACTATTCTGATGACAATCTCAGGAACGTATATTTGGGGAAATCAAGACGGCAGAAATCAAGCTGTACAGGAATATCTTAATAATGAAATTCAGGTTGACACGGTGTCAATTGAACCTAAAACAGGAAAAATTATTGAAATAGAAATCAAACCAAAAAATTAGTTATGAAATCGAAATTACTCAGGAAATTAAGAAAACAAGTTTCAAAAGAAATATACATCTATTATGAGGACGGGTATTGGCATGTAAGTTTTTTGAATAACAATTACGGGCGTCATGAATGGGGGTTTAATGAAAAATCAGTTGCAGAATATGCTGCCCTTGAACGGGGAAGAGTACGCATATCAACACTTTTGCAAGAATATAAGAAAAAACGATTAAAATATCTTTATCACTATTATCCGTGGTAAATTTCAGAATTTGTTTGTAAAAATTCGCATTAATCCAAAGTGACATTTTCTGACAAGATGCTCTGAGTTGACAAATCCAAATCAGATGATATCTTGTTTATTACTGAACACAAGTGTGTAGTATAAGGACTTGCACCTGCTGTAGAAGCAAGCGTCTTGATATTCACATTAAGCTGATTCAACAATTTAACAAGCGAATCTCCCATAACAGCTTTTTCCTTGGATCCTCCAATTGTGCCTAATGAAATGCCATCAGATGAAATCTGAAAGGCTCGATTTTTCATGCCTATGTCGATTATTGCTTCTTCTGTTGACAATTTAATATACACACCGTCATTACGAATTATCCAACCTGTGCCATCATCGAAAAATAATTGAGCCCACCCATTATTAGATTCGTAATTTGTCAATAATTCAACATGATTTTCGCCAGTTTCATTTATGACATTTTTAATGTCAACCGTGTTTTCAGGTTGACGCAAATATAATAATTCAGACGGATTGTCAGAAACAGAAAGCACCCAAATTTTATCTCCCACAGTCGGTGTTGAAAAGGTACCGCTCAATGTTGTAAAGAACGGATAAATCGGAGGAATATTATCAGGTTCCTCATTGTCAGAGAACAAGCCAAAAACTGTTGCTTTGATTGTTCCGTAATTGTCAACAACTTCCTTTACAATACCTGGAGTTAATATTGCGTTTTGTAATTTCACGCTCGATTATTTTTTTATATAATAATTTTCAAAAAATGGCAAATTATCATTTAATGCGCACAATAGTTCCTTTGTCAGGACAATGCGAATGGGCAATAGACATAAACACAGAAGGCGTTGAAAATTTTCATCTTCGACCAATAAGTGATTATATAAATTATGTTGAGGACAGAAACTGGTTATTATATGACCATCACAATAATTTGAAACACTTATATGAGAAGACGTCTGATACGTTTTTCAAAAGCATAATAAACCCAAAATTGGAAATAGGTCACCCTGAAATTACCGACAAGCAAGAAATAACTTTTGATTCAACATATACATACGGAGTTGAGCGTATTTCTTATTCGAAGTACGGAAAAACAATGAAGTTGTTTGTTCCTCTTTGGTTAGATGACTTATCCAATATCAAATCGTTAAATTTTGAAATAATCGGTAAGCCTGCTCGTAACTATCGTTTTGGCGACACAGGTAATGAAAATACAAACAAATATGATGATGTTTGGTTTAATAATAATGCCATCGACACAGAGAAAAACATCATTGATTTTAATATAACATTCGATAAAGACGATTCTAATAATACAGTAAATGGCAAATTGTCAAGATATTTTTGGCAATATGTAAGCGATGTAAACAAAACGGAATATGACGAGTTTCTTTATTTATCGTTTGCAAACAAACGCGCAGTTATCTCGGGTGTTGATGTCAGAAGCGGCGAATATATGACAAAAGATGTAACAACTGTGCTTATTAACAACCTTTCATCAAGAGAACGTCCTGTGATGGAACAAAATAACATCATAACATCACAATGGTCAAAAAATTACCTTATTGCAAAGCAACTTTATAATTTTGCGTTTTACTTTGATGTTGAAAACCTGTTTGCTGGTAACAATTGTTCATTTGCTCCGTTGAATTTTATTTGTTCGGTATCAGTAATAGATACAGATGGAGTAAAAACAGTACTCGACAAAGCAGATTTTCTGTATAATTACGATTTTTTGCCTAAGAAAAAAATCAGCTTTGATTATAACGAAATGACTGATGTATTGGGCAATTCATACAATATTGCAGCAAACCGAATAACAGGCGACCCAATTTATTCAACCAATATAACTGAAGAAAACATTTATGATTATCTTTCTGATGACAAATATATTGACATAATAAAGAAAAATAAACTTGTTGCAGAAGATATATTTTTCAAAAGTCAAGTTCAGAAAAACCCATTTTCGTTGTATGACGGTTTTGCTCCTATATATGATACAAAGGACGCAGAAACAGTAAAGTCAACTGCAATTCTGGGAGAAGATACTAATCCTGCTGACAAAGATTGGACTAAAGTAAACAACGCGTCTTTGTGGGCAAAATGGACTTTTGCTTGTGAAGAACAACAAGACCCTTATTTTGACTTAAATTTTGCGAATTTTAGCGAAAAAATTGAGCCTTCTAAACAAAAACGAAATAAGTTTAATTGGAACGGCATTACTTTTTTATATGATGAGGACGCTGCATCGAAAATAGAAGGCTCACGTATTTGTGGAATCTTATTGAAGTCGTTTTTACAAATCAACAATTCCGAAATAAACGATGAAAATGAATTTTTATTTAAGAAAATTAATCCAGATGACGGAAATACATATATTTTGCCTTATAACATCAGGAAGATAAATAATGATATTGGCGTCATGGCGTTTGCGGGCTGTAGTTCACCGTTAAATATTGATATTAAAAGCACAAAAGCAATAATGGACAAAACGACATTTGCCTCATTAAAAGAATACATAAAATGTATCAATATTAACGGTTCAAGCCTTTCAGATAATTTTATTCTGAACATGGAATTACAGAATTTTAATTCTCGTAAATTAACGAAAAACACTTCATCTTCAGGAATATACAATGCATGGACGATTAAAAGCAAAGATGTATTACAAAAATATCCTGAATTGTTTAATTATGATGTAAAGGTATCAACGGAACAAACTGGTTCCGTAAATTACAATGCTCCAAAATATATCGGAACCGAAACAGGTTATATATATTTTCAGTATAGTGTTTTGAAATCTGAATGGGATTGGACAACTTCTCAAGGCAAACAAATTTCACCAATTAACTGGATTCCAATAGCAAACAATTCTAAACGCGATTCAAAATACATTGATACAAATTATGATTGTAGCGGTAAAGATGACTGGGGCGTCAGAATTTTGTTTAATAAATATTTTGCATCAAAAGAGGAAGGTGATTATATAACATATTGGGGTGTTTGCCGATTGGTGAATGGCGATTATAATGTTCTTGTTAGAACATATCAGCCATACCAAGGATATGTTCTTGGTGTAAATACAGAAAGTTCAAAGTATGGTTTTAACAATACAGAATTTAATAATAGTAAAATCGACTTTAATATTGTTCACCCTTATGCAAAAATATTGACAAAAGCTGAGGCTCGTAAATATGGAGTTATTCAAGAAAATGACAAATGGATTCCTGAAAGCCCGATTTTAAGTTTTGCTGATTTTGAAGAGGATATAAACAATTACACAAACTTAGCAACAAAACAGCTTGTACCTGTGTTAAAATTGTCAATAAACGGAAACGGTAATATTGATGTTGACAAAGCAAAAATTTCTCTTTCGTATTGTATTGATGCTCTGAATTATTCCGATTCAGAAGCAATAACTGCACTTCAAGGTTTGCTTGATAATTATGTTCCTGAAACAGTTGTATTTTTTGACAAGACGATAGTTCCAACACAGGCAAAAGGACCTGACGGTTCAACGGAAATAAAATACAACAAATCGGATTCATATTATAAGTATTTGTTACGATATGATGGCGTGATGGAACCATTTTTTATCACAGAAACAAATAATGACTCGGCATATTATAATAAGCATTATGAAGTTTCCAAAATAACTAAATCTGATTTTCTGAATAGCACCTTTTATCGTTATATGCAAACAGATTATACATCAGTTTATCCTTCTGTTGGTTATTGGGGTTTGTCTTCATGCGATGTTAAATTTGGCGGAGATGAAAATATCTTCAACCCGTCCATATATAAGCAAAATCGTTTTAATGATAATGTTTGCTTTTATAATTATTATCCGAAGTTGTTCACCAATGCGTCAACTGGAATTGAGTATTATGGAGAAATGAAATGGTACGAAGATTCATTAATATATTGCTTGCCTAAAGAAATTGAAATCGAAAAACCATCTTCAGATGGCGTACCGTCAATGAATGATCTTATTGATTATTTGAAAGACAAAATTGGACAGATGACATACAACAAGGGACAAGCATGGGATGCTGAAGTTCTTGATGAAAACAAGATAACATTGACCGAGAACGACCTTACTGAAATTTCAAAAAATTATTCTTTGACATACAAACAATCATCTGATGAAACAACGTATGTTATTATTTATAAATTAAGATAAATGTGAATGGGTAATATATCATATACAACGTCTTCGAATTTTTCGGAAACAACGACTATACAAGACATTCAAAATGCCATTACTACAGCAATAGAAAATCTTCAAAAACAATCATTCTTGAGAGGCGTTGACGGTAAATCTATTCAAAGCACAATAATGACGTTGGACCAAATACTCGATTATGTATCTTTGGGTTCAAATACAAAACAACAATACTTAATAGACTTATTGTTTGGCGACAATGAAATAGGACAATGGTATCCTTCTGAATATTCAAGTGCTAATGCTGTTGTTAATTCATTTCTTGAACAAAAGTTTGTTGTATATTATACTGGAGAATTAACAGATTTAACACTTGCGACAACACAATCATTAGTCATCATTGACCCACGTCTTGAATATATTAACGAATATGAAGGAACAGGAAACTTTGATGATATTTCTTGTGTTCTTTCGTTGAATTGCGCTGGCGAATCTCCAATCTTTGAGGTAATTCAAAACTTTCCAAGATTGTATTTTGATTCCGACACACGTTCGTTTTGTTGGGAAATAAACGGAAAGAAAACAAAGATTAATGCCCAAGGTAAAAACGGTTCTGACGGTACTTCGCAATCATTAACAAAGGCAACTGCTGTTTGTTTTAATGCATCTAATAACAAACCGTTTGTGCCTATAAAAACTGATGATAATATAGAACCAGGCTATTTCATTTTTTCATATAACAATGCAAATAATGAAACACAATATTATGTTCCTAAAGGTGTTGACGGAGATGCCGATAAAGACGCAAAGGATGAACAAAATAATAACTTCCTGAGCAGCTATAATAAGACGTTAATTTATATCATTGAGTTTATTGCATTAAATGAAAATTATTTATCTGATTTTAATCAAAGCGGTACAGGCGATAATATAGCATATATAGAATACAAGGATTCAAACATTTATATTACTTATAACGGTGTAGAAAAACTTTACAGTGAACTTGACTCGTTAATAACATCAAAACTTGTTTTTGCAACATTAAAAACAACAGAAGCGTCTGGTGAAGACCCAATTGAATATTTAACATTTAATTCAAAAGACGCTATTGATTTATCACAATTTATCAGTTCAGCTCAAAACAGCGAAAATATATTTAACAATTTTTCAAAAGTTATTAACATAACAACTTCAACTTCTGATAGTAATGGAACAGTTGCTTCTGCAGGTGTAATTTATCTTAATTCTGAAGACAAAGTGGATAATGACAATGTACCTGTATCAAAATATGTTGTTGCTCCTATTGTTGATACAAATAGTAATGACAATAAAATTAATACTGGTTTGCATTTGTATCATTCTGCAGCAAAAAACGGTATATATTCTGTTAACGCAAACTTATCACCAAATGCCTTTACTGGACAGTTAAATCAAACAAATGCAACTCTTTATATAGATAATTTTGACATTAATTTTCCATCGCAGATTGGTGGTACACCAATAACTCATAAAATTTCAGGAAAAATTGATACAGTAAACCTTTTAGAAATTGCCGGCAATGTTATTGAGAATGGCAAAATAACATTAAACTCAAATCTAATACACCAACTCAACAATGCAAATTTTGTAAATTTAACAGGAACATTAATATACGCAGATAATGCGACAGTTGAAAACGAATTATTAATTGGCGATACTAATAAGAACGAATCAAATACGGTAATTAAAACAGCACTCGCAAGATTTTATAATAATGTAAATATAAATAAATCAGGCATTAATATTAGTAATGCTGCGTACGTTAATGTAAATTTGAATAATACACAACGGTCAGAATTAACATATAGTGGATTATGGTTATACAATAGTTCTAATATACAAACAGCTTATATTTCTGGTAATGGCACTGTCAATGCATCATTGATTCAAGTAAATGGCACACAGTACTCTGTTACATCAACACGAGCATTTAGAATAGCAGCAAAAATACAAAATAGTAAATTAACTAATAATACGTATGTTAATTCTACTGGGATAGATACTTGGGAAATCAGCCGTTCTGTAGATTCCAATATAAACCATATAGGTTCAGGTATTTGTGGCACAAGTAACAATGTCAATATTTATTCTCATAACTCTTCAGGAAATACTGTTAATATTTTCAATTTATCAACAGATACCACCACTCCTATTGCTGCAGTTGATTCCGATGGAAACTTTTTACAAAGAGTTACAACAAAAACAAACAGCGGAACAACAGTAGTAGAATTAAAAAAATTATTTGATATAATTTATCCATTAGGTTCAACATTTTTAACTTTCGTAAAGGGGGAATTTCCAAAAATTGGTGAGTGGGAACTCGTATCTGAGGGAAAATACTTACGTGGTGCAAGTGCGTCACTTGTAAATAATACTACCGATGTTACAAACAAAACAGGTGGTTCAAATTCTATAAAAGCTGAAAATTTACCTGCGCACTCTCACACGTATGAAGATACAATTTTGATGGAAAATTGGAGCGCTGCAAATAATTTAATTTCAAATTATACTAAAACTACTATTGGAAAATATGATACTGGCACCAAAACACTTGGTACTTTTAACAATATTACGCTTTATGCAAGAAATATACACTCTGGCTACGGAAATAAAAACACCTCAGGAAACAGTTTTATTGGTAGTAACGATGGAATAGACACAGACAATAATGTTAAATTTTATTTCAAATCTCAAACCGATTCTATTGGACAAGGCTCATCATTCGAGCCTGAGTATCAATGCGTTTGGGTATATAAAAGAAAATCATAGTAAATTTTTCCAAAATCTTTTTATATTGATATATCAAAACGATAAAACGATATTTGATAAATTGAAAAATTAACGTATCTGTCAACGGTAGGCGGCGCGAAATACAGATTCGATTCCTGTTGCGTTAATTTAATATGTGCGTTTAGCTCAGCTGGTTAAGAGCATTTGCCTTACAAGCAGAAAGTCGGAGGTTCGAATCCTTCAATGCACACAACAAATCTCGCGGCTGTCGTCTAAAGGTTAGGACAAGAGATTTTCATTCTCTAAATTTGGGTTCGATTCCCAGCAGCCGTACAAAAAATTAAAAATTATGAAAACATTCTTAAATGTAAATACCGAGGACCTGCTTGAAACAGCAAGACGTTTGAATATAATTGGTTCTCTGTTTGTGGATTGGAACAAACCTGCATCAAAAAGAGAGGCTCTCAAGAATATCCGACAAATAAAAAAGTCAATTGAAATCGATTTAATTGATTTACAAACAAATAAAGTTACCAAAGTTGGATTTTATAATGATATTGTTTATCAAGTATTCAAACTTGTTATAAATGAACAATATTTGCGCGAAAGTTCTGAATCCGATTATGAGGAACGTGAACTGTTTATCGCTGATTCACGTGATGATTATTATGTCAAAAATTCCGAAGATGCTCTGACAGAAGCAATACGAGCTGAACACGAATTGTTTGAAGCAATAAACGAATATGTATTTTGCATTGAAACAACGGGTGCTTATCTCAAATCGCCATTCATCGATTCGAGCAAATCATTAAAACTTGATGTTTCAAACACAACCTCATCAAGAGACGTTTATGTATTGTCTTCTTCAAAATTTGCAACAAATTTTAATTTGTTTATGATGCGTCACTTCAAGAAATTGTTTTCGTTTCTTAATAATTTGGGATTGATAAACAGCAAAACAAAAACTGAAAACAGTTCATACGCATCATTAACTGGAGATATTCGCTCAGGTGAAGGAAATTCTGATATTGGTGAAATTCGAAAATACAATATAATGAACAATTTGTTTAGATTCGATTCAGGTCTTTATTATGGAGATTTGCAAGCAGAAAATTCATTACCTGCTGCAATATTGAATCGAGCATACAATGTCATTTTGTTATCAATAGCGTCCGAAACTCAGGACGAAAAGTTCAACACCTATGAAGATTGGTAATTTTTAATTTTTTGTTTGTTTGTGAGGCGGTTTGGTAAATTCTGAATCGCCTCATTTTATATTTGTTTGTACATTGTCAATAACGACAATATAAAACAAAAAATTAAAAATTATGACACAGGTAATTGTAAATAACTGGAAGGAACAAATAAATTCCGAAATCAAAGAACTTAAGAAACATGAATCAGGTAGTTGTTCATATTATATTGTTGGCGAACAACAAATCAAAGAATTTTGTGATTGGGCAAAAGCAAAACTTTCATGGTCGGCAAACAATATTAAATTGGCCAAAAGGAATACTGCTGACATAAAGTTCGCCCCGTTTATTCATGTTGCAATATATTTGGAGCGCGGAAAGCTTGCATTGCCAAAAAATTGTGTTGCTCAGTGGGCAATCGATTATAAAGGTAATATCTTGCTTCATTCAGCTCGAGGTAAGTCCATTTTTTACCTGGGTAATTCCTCAATGTATCTTGAAAAGTATTTGCCTTATGATTATAATGAAAACAATCGTCCCAGGAGTGTATCAACGCTCAATGATGACAATGTTCGTGCATGGTATGAATTTCTTAACAACAAGGCAAAAACAGCAATGGAAATCAAGGTACAACGCGAAAACGAAATCAAAAAATTTCGTGAATATCTTCATCGTTTTGAGAATGTACTTGATAAATGTATATATCCTGAAAGAGGTTGGATTCGTTCAAACGGTTTGATAATGAAATATAAAATCAACGATGATTTGACAATTAGCAAAACGATTGAAGTCGAAAATAATGAAAAGGCTATTAACCTATTTGAAACATTGACAAAATGAAAATTATATCAAAAATAAAGGATTTTTACGATTATTGTGAAAATGAATTTAGAGACGAAAGTTTTGTATTAGATAGAAGAAAATTCTATAAAGTAAAAGATTGGTTAAAATTAATCTTAGGAAACAAATCAGAAATCGAGCATATTTATATTTTGATTGATATAGGTCAAGCAAGATATATGTTTTATTACGGCAAAGATAAAGAATTAACATATTTGTATAAAGGAGAAAATTTTGAAAAGAAAAAGCAACCTATTCAGATTTATGTTCATCGAGAGTGGTTCATCGATAAAACAAAGGAACTTGTTTTTGAAATCCTGCACAATCAGAATCTTGATTTGGATAAATGGAGTATTCAAGAGGAAGGTTCTATACCCGTTTTTGAAGGTTCTGCCTTTGTAAAATATTTTAATTCTCGTGAAACATATCTTTCAATTTATGATTATTTGCGGTCATTGAAAACAGAGGAAAACGTTCCAAACAATCAAACAAATAAAGAAAAAATTGTTTCACACAGTTTTGATTTGAAAACATCTTTTAGAGGAATATGAAAATATTCCTCTTTTTTATTCTTGTAACGTGATGTAAAAGTATAGCTTCAAATGCCTGTAACGTGATGTAAAGTTAGTGCTAAAAACTATCATTCCAGGGTTTTTTAACAATTCATTTTTTATAGTAAAAACTTAAATGTTAAAATTAGCTTACTAAGCGCGCCAGTCAATTATTCTAAAGAAATAAATTTCTAAAAAAATTCTATAATATAAAAATTAGCGTGCTAACACGCATTGAAGCATCATTGAACACAAAATACATTATAAGAATTAAAACGACATTCATTACGTGCTTTTTGAAAATGAAAAGCATTACGTGAATACACTTAAAATTCATTATATGATTCATTCGAATCAAGTATTTCATTATAAGAATATCGTTCAGTTTTGTCCTAAAAATACGCACAGTTCAAACGCTATAGAAATATAGCTTAAAATGCATCATAGATAGCAGTTTTATGTCCTTAAATAAAGTAGACGTATAAATTATCGATTCGGGTAGTGGAGTCGTCTAAAGCCTTCTATGATGCATTTAAGGCTATATCTT
>JAEEGL013078980.1_pt1 | contig 18116 bp, 14 predicted proteins | sample 9134231 | NCBI WGS metagenome assembly JAEEGL01 (sample SAMN16246548, study PRJNA631951) | gut metagenome | biome: gut microbiome; feature: rumen; material: fiber-attached | host: Bos | place: Iran: Karaj | collected 2018-10 | reverse complement strand
GCATCAAGTGCGGCGTCTGCATGAGCAAGTGCCCGTTCAAGTCAATACTGAAGAATGCTTAAGGAGGTATATAGATCATGAGCAAAGTACACGTTACTATAGACGGTATCCAGGTCTATGTGCCTGATACATATACGATACTGGAAGCAGCCAAGGAGATAAACATCCACATCCCTACGCTCTGCTTCCTCAAGGAAGTCAGCGAGCTGGGCTGCTGCAGAATGTGCCTTGTAGAGATCAAAGGCAAAAAAGAACTTCAGGCAGCCTGCGTTCACCCGGTAAAGGACGGCATGGAGGTCATCACCCACTCCGCCCGCATCAACAAATACCGCAAAAAGAACCTGGAGCTGATCCTTTCCAACCACCCGGCCAGATGTCAGTCCTGCACCAGATCCATTTCACAGTGCGAGCTTCAGGTCCTGGCCAACAAGCTGGATGTAGACTCTACCAACTACATCAAATATCAGGATTCAATCACCATGAATCCCAAGAGCAAGATAGACGAAGGAATCTCCATTTTCAGAGACCCCAACCGCTGCGTTCTTTGCAGAAGATGCGTATCCATCTGCAATAACATCCAGACTGTCGGGGCCATCTCCCCTCTCTTCAGAGGAATGTCCACGGTCATCGGAACAGCAGGTCTGGACAACATCGACTCCTCCGTCTGCGTAAACTGCGGACAGTGCATCTCCGTATGCCCCACCGGCGCACTTCAGGAGAACCGCACCCTGGACGGAGTAATGGACGACCTCTACGATCCCGATAAGATCGTTATCGCCCAGACTGCACCCGCAGTCCGTGCCGCTCTCGGCGAAGAGTTCGGCAACCCCATCGGAACCAACGTAACAGGCAAGATGGTAACAGCCCTTAAGATGCTGGGCTTCGACAAAGTCTTTGACACCAACACCGGAGCCGACCTGACCATCATGGAAGAAGGAACAGAGCTCATCGACAGGATCAGAGGCGGCGGAGTGCTTCCTCTCATCACATCCTGTTCCCCCGGCTGGGTCAAGTTCTGCGAACACAACTTCCCGGAATTCCTGCCCAACCTGAGCACCTGCAAGTCCCCTCACGAAATGCTGGGAGCCATCATCAAGAGTTATTACGCCGAAAAGAACGGCATCGACCCTAAGAAGATCGTAGTCGTTTCCGTAATGCCCTGCACCGCAAAGAAATTCGAGGCTCAGCGCCCCGAACTTGCTGCAGTTGACAACCTTCCCGACGTTGACTACTCCATAACCACCAGAGAACTTGCCCGTATGATCCGTCAGATCGGAATCGACTTCAACTCCCTTTCGGACACCGCCTTCGACGATCCTCTTGGCATGTCCACCGGAGCCGGTCTCATCTTCGGAACCACCGGCGGAGTTATGGAAGCCGCTCTGAGAACGGTCAACGACCTTTTGACCGGCACCAATTCCGATGCTCTGGACTATAACGAAGTCCGCGGAATCGACGAGGGCATCAAGGAAGCTTCCGTCAAGATCGCAGACCTGGATCTCAAGGTAGCCGTAGCTCACGGCCTCGGAAACGCCAGACGCCTCATGGAAAGAATGAAAGCCGGCGAGCACTTTGACTTCATCGAAATCATGGCCTGCCCCGGCGGCTGCATCAACGGAGGCGGCCAGCCTCTCCAGGTATCCGACGTAAGAAACTGGGTAGACTTCAAAGAAAAGCGTGCTCAGGCGCTCTACGCAGGAGACCAGAAGATGATCATGAGAAAGTCCCACAACAATCCGGCTGTCAGAAGACTCTACAAAGAGTATCTGGGATTTGCCGGCGGCATGAAAGCGCATCAGCTGCTTCATACCCACTATATGGACAGATCCGAATAAAAAAAGAAATCCCGCGTGCAAACGCGGGATTTTACCTATTAAATCATATTCAAAAGGGTCCTGACTCTCAGTTCTCGTCGCTTGGAACTGGGACTTCGAAGGCCTTGATTCTTGGGACACACGCAAAACTCGCTGGCGCTCAGACAGTTGCGTGTGTCATCCAATCATCTTCGGTCTTCTTCAGACAGTTCCAGCGCTTCTCGAAAAAGAGTCATTACCCTTAACATGATCAAAGAAAAAATCCCGCGCTCAGGCGGGATTTCTTTATTCTCTTACTTGGTCGATGCCCAGATTTGCCAGTTCGTCAGCACGGTTGTTTTTTTCTGTTACGTAGAGGAAATCCTCATAGGTGAATCTCTCTCCGTTCCATTCGACAAACTTTTCGTAGAGTTTCTGAAGGCTTGATTCTGTGGATTTTTCCACGTTCACATGGCCTTTGACTCTGTAGAAGCTCACCTGGTGCTTTTCAACAAGGCTCAGGAGCTCCTCCCAGAGTTCGCGGTTCTCCACGGGCTCTTTTTTGGAATTCTTCCAGCCGTTTTTCTGCCAGTTCACATACCACTTATCTCTGAAGCAGTTCATTACATAGGAAGAGTCCGAAAAGACTTCCACCACGAGGCCGTCTCTTTTAAGGGCCCGGAAGCCTTCGATGACTGCCTTGAGCTCCATGCGGTTGTTGGTGGTATTGGCCTCTCCGCCATAAAGTTCTTTGCGGTGCTCTCCGAATTCCAGGATGGTTCCCCATCCTCCGAAATTCACGTCGTCCTGGTTGTTGGCGCAGGCGCCGTCAGTGTATAACTTAAGGATCGTCAAATTCATACCTCTTTCTGAAAATTACTGTACTATGAGATCTGAAACGTCGATCTCGCTGGCTCTCACGAAGTGGTACTTCTCGCCGTTGAAGATGTCGTAGATGACAGGCACCACAAGGAGGGTCAGCAGGGTGGCGTAGATCAGTCCTCCGATGCAGACCAGAGCTACGGGCTGCATCATGTCGGTTCCTGCGGTCTTACCCATGGCCAGGACTGCAAGGCCCAGGATGGTGGTGATGGATGTCATGAGTACAGGTCTCATACGTGTGGCGCCGGCAGTGATTATGGCCGCGCGCTTCTTCATGCCTCTGGCTCTCAGCTGGTTGGTATAGTCTACGAGAACGATACCGTTGTTTACGACTACACCATTTAGGATTATCAATCCTATCATGGCCATGATGGAAACTTCTTTGTTAAAGAGGATCAGGGCCAGGAAGCCTCCGGTGAAGGCCAGGGGTATGGTGAACATTACTATAAACGGCGACCTGAAGCTCTGGAACTGGGCTACCATGATGAGGTAAACCAAAAGCACTCCCAGGGCCATCATCTTTACCAGATCTTCCATGGCGTCCATGATGAGCTCGTTTTCGCCGCTGAATTCCAGACGGACTCCTTCGGGAAGGTTCACATGTTTAAGAGCGTCTTTGCACTTGTCTGTAAGAAGGGTGATGTTCACTCCCTCTTCAGGCTGGGCAGATACGGTGAGGAGGGTCTGCTGATCCTTACGGGTTATGGAAGGCAGAGCTTTTGTCTTTTCCACGGTGGCCACGCTCTTGACCTTGACTCCTTCGGAGATCTCCAGATTCTTGAGCTTCTTGATGGTCATGTCCGTCGCTTCTCTTGATGCGACCACTATGTCGTAAGTATCGTTTCCGATGGTTATGGTGGTGGCAGTGTTCTCATAGTTCAGCGCCTGGCTGATGGAAAGGAAGACCTGAGCCACCGTAAGGCCTTTGGACATGGCCTTGTCTTTGTCCACGGTGAAGTGGTATTCAGGATCTGCGTCCACAAGGCCGTTATCTACAGACGAAACGCCCTTAACGGATTTCAGCTTATCTCCGACTATCTTGGCAGCTTTCTGGAGGCGGTCCACATCAGGTGAATAGATGTCGATGGACACTCCCTGTCCTCCCAGAGCTGTGGTGTATTCTGTGATGGACGATGAACTTATGATATCTACGGAACAAGGCAGTCCCTTGGTCTTTTCTACGATCTCGTCTGCGATTTCCTTACTGGTCCTGGGCGTATCCGCATCCAAAACAATGTAAAGGCTCACAGTGGAGCTTGAAACCTCTCCTGTCAAGGCTCCGATGCCCGAAGTGGTGGATAACATGCCTCCTGCGATGTTAACTCCCTCCACTTTCTCGATTATGTTCAAAGCCTTGTCGGCCACTTCTGCGGTCTCTTCGATCTTAGCATCCTCGTCATCCATGGAAATGCTTCCCGTCATCTGAGGAGTTGACATGTCAGGGATGAAGATGAAGCCCTTGGAAAGTGCAGTCTGGACGCTGAAGAACAGCAGAACGACTACTATGATAAGGATCAGGAACTTATGATTAAGGTTCCAGTTGAGAAGGCGCTTGTAGCCTTCCATGATTCCCTTATATGCTCTGCCCTCCTGTCTGGGCTGCTTCTTGAACATGCGCGATGCCAGAGCGGGCACCAGTGACATGGCCACTATAAGGCTGGCGCCCAGGGAGAAGGTTATGGTGAGAGCCATATCGCTGAAAAGTTGTCTCGTCAGGCCCTGCACGAAGATGATGGGCGCGAAAACACAGACTGTGGTGAGGGTCGAGGAGATGATGGCGGATCCTACTTCCTTGGCTCCGGCCACCGCTGCACGCTTGGGCTCTACTCCAAGACGTCTCAGTCTGAAAATGTTCTCTATTACTACGATGGAGTTATCCACCAGCATACCTACGGATACCGCAAGTCCCGACAGGGAGATCAGGTTGATGGTGACTCCCGAGAAGTACATGAGGACTATGGCAAAGGTAAGGCTGATGGGTATGCTCAAAAGGGTTATAAAGGTCGGCTTCAGGTCTCTCAGGAAGAAGAGGAGCACCAGTATGGCGAAGATGGCGCCGTACATAAGGCTCTCTGCTATGGCCTTGATGATCAGGTAGATGTAATCGCCCTGGTCCATGAGGATGCTGAAGTTCAGCCCTTCGTATTTCTTTTCCAGTGTTTCGAATTTATCTTTGATGTTTCCTGAGGCAGTGGCCGTAGCATAGTTGGACTGCTTGGAGAAAGTAAGCAGAATGCCGGGATTGCCGTTTATGGAAGCATAGATGCTGTCGCTGTTATCGGTGGTGAAGACCTCAGCCACATCTCTTAAGTAGACGTCTCCCAGACCTTCGATATTGAAAAGGTAGAGATGTTTTACTTCGTCCAGGGACTGGATCTCGTCTCCTACTGAAACCAGGTAACGAGCGCCGTCTTTCTTCTGGATGTAGCCGGCAGGCATGTCGAAGTTCTGTCCCTTAAGAACGTTGGAGACCATTTCCATGTTGAGCATGGAACCAAGATCTGCCTGCTTGAGGGCTTCCTCAGCCTTAGCGTCCAGTTCAGCTCTGGCTCCCTGAAGCTGAGTCTTGGTGGCCTGAAGCTGAACTTCTGCCATGGCCATCTGAGTCTGTGCCTGCTGCATGGTCTGGATGCCCTGAAGGAGGCCTCTGTATCCGCCCTTGATCTGACTTAATGACGGAAGCTCAGGCATCTGCATATTCTTCGTTGCCTTGTTGGTCATCTTAGTCAGGCCACGGAGGGAATTCTCAAGCCTGTCGAAAGTATTTTGGAGTTCTTCCAGGCTCTCGGCGTTGGCACCGTCTGTAATGATGTCGGACATCTCGCCGGCGCGGTCTGCGGCGTCTTCCACGGTGTTCATGGTTTTCTTCACAGATTTATAGGCGTTGGATACGGCCTTGTCCACCTGCTTCATGGCGTCTTCCTGAGCCTGAGCTAAGCGGCGCTTCTGGTAGTTGATCTGTGACTGGGCTGAATCCACCTGCGCAAGGCCGCTGTCGATCTGCTCACGGGCCTTGGCCATCTCGGAATTGACCTTGCTGATGAGGTCATTGTTGAGTTTCTCTATCTTGTCACTGTCGAGGAGCACGTTGATCTTTTCCTCAAAGAGTCCTCCGGGCTGTACTGATGCCACGCCGGTGGTTCCCTCCAGCTCGTTCATGAGAGTCTCTCTTACGAAGGCGGACAGGTCTTCATTGTCCTTACCTTCCATATTTACAGCCGCGACCATGATGGGAAGCATGGTGGGATTTATCTTCATGATGTATGGCGAGCCTATGGTATCTCCCCAGCCGCCTTCCACCAGGTCTACCTGCTGAAGGGTATTGACCATGGCCGTGTCCATGGATGATCCGTTCTCGAACTCCAGCACCACCAGAGAGAAGTTGGCGTTGGAGATGGATTGAATGGTCTTCAGGTTCTCCAGAGTGGCCAGACTCTGCTCCAGAGGTTTGGTGACTTCTTCCTCTACCTCTTCAGGGGTGCCGCCCGGGTAGGTGGTCATGACCACCATGTAAGGCAAATCAATGGACGGCAAAAGATCGGGTGTCATCCTTGTAACGGAGACGAACCCGAGGGCTATGATTATTATGACCACAACGATTACCGTCAGGGGCTTTTTAACGCTGTACTTAGACATTAAATATCCTTCTTGAATTGATTTGCTTATCCCTGTAAAAGGTGACACTGACCCAGTATCATTAAACACTATATTATAGCATTTATTGTATACATTACGCAAGTATCAGATGTTTAGATAATGATAAGAATTTGACCGCGGAAGGCTCCCGGGAGGGCCGGGCCAGACAAAAGAACGGATCCGCCTTGGCGGATCCGCACTGTCTTATTCATATACTATTACAGAAGCTTTGATGATCTCTTCCAGATACCCATGCGTTCAGCTTCCTTGATGAGGTTGTCCCTGAAATCCGGGTGAGCGATGGAGATGAGAAGCTCCGCGCGCTCCCAGGTGGACTTACCCTTGAGCTGGACAGCGCCGTATTCCGTTACGATGAAGTCCGTACACATTCTGGGTGTCGTTACGATGGCGCCTTCCTTCAAAACAGGAGTGATGAGGGAATATACATTGCCGCTCTTGGAGGTCTTCGTGGAAGGCGTGCAGAGGAAGCTGTTTCCTCCATCTGAACCGAAGGCTCCCATTACGAAGTCAAGCTGGCCTCCTGTACCGGAGATCTGACGATGTCCGTCGGACTCGGCACATACCTGTCCATAGAGGTCTACGCCGATACAGCTGTTGACCGAAATGAAGTTAGGTATCTGCGATATGGTCGTATAGTTATTGACGTAATCCACCGGCGCAGAACAACAGATAGGATTATCGTCGATGAAGTCATATAGATCTTTAGAGCCGCCGGCGAAGGTGTATACCAGTTTCCCTCTGTCCACCGGCTTGTTTCCCGTTAGTTTACCAGCTTCGAAAAGATATCTGTAAGCGTCGGTCATCATCTCGGTATGACCTTCCACGTTTCTGATATCGGATTCAGCGATCATTTTGCCGATGTAGGTGGGAAGGCTTCCGATTCCCAGCTGTACCGTACAGTGGGACTTAACGTTCTTCACTACATGAGCAGCGATCTTCTTATCGATCTCCGTAGGCTCTTTGACCGGCACCTCGACGAGAGGTGTGTTGGACCCTTCTACAATATAGTCAACACCGTAAAGGTTGAGCTGTGTCTGGTAACCATGGGCGATAGGCATGTTCTCGTTGACTTCCACGATCCTCATCTTGGCGGACTTGAGAACGCCCCACATGTCTGCTACCTGAGGTCCGATGTTGAAGTTGCCGTGCTCATCCATGGGCGCTACCTGGAAGAAGGCAATGTCCACTTCGTTGTTATTGTTTACCCAAAGAAATGGCAGCTCACTGAACATCATGGGAACGTACCAGCAACGGCCCTCTTTGTTCATGATCCTGTCCTGAGCGGAGAAGTGAGCAGAGAAAAATCTCACCTGATCGTTAGAGGTGGTAGCCTTATAGGTCTCAAAAGGTTCTTCTCTGATAGCAACTGTTGAAATAACAGTAACGTCTTCCAGTTCATCCGCCCTCTTGGCCAGCGCCTTGTCGATGTCGACTACAGCGCCGCAGCCGGTGCCGAAATGGATACGCATGCCGTTTCTGACATAGGCAGCCGCCTGGTCCGCCGTTATCAGTTTCTTCTTATATTCTCTCTCGAGTTGTGATACTTTATACATAGATTTTCATCCTTGTGCAGGCGCAAAACATGTGCTTCTCGTCTGCGCCCTCCATTAACAGCAATAAGTTCGGAGATCGTTAGATTTGTTAAAAATAAAACAATTCCCTAAATAATATTTTACCTCAAATTGCGATATATATCAATCCAAAATTGGCATCTGAAATGTATTCTTTTAAGTACTTGATAAACCAAAACCCCGGCTGCCGGCAGCCGGGGTCAACACCTGTCGCAGGTGCCATCATACATATTTTATTCTACCTTTGACGATCTCTTCCAGATGCCCATCTTTTCAGCTTCCTTGATGAGATCATCGCGGAAATCAGGATGTGCAATGGAAACGAGAAGTTCTGCACGTTCCCAGGTGGATTTACCCTTGAGCTGAACAGCTCCGTATTCTGTTACGATGTAATCGGTACACATTCTCGGTATCGTAACTATCGCTCCATCCTTCAGGACCGGGGTGATCAGTGAATACACGGTTCCGTCCTCAAGGGTCCTGGTGGACGGAGTGCAAAGGAAACTGTGTCCCCCGGGTGACGCGAAAGCACCCATTACGAAGTCCAGCTGACCGCCGGTACCTGTTAGCTGGAGTCGTCCCATGGACTCCGCAGTTACCTGTCCATACAGGTCTACTCCCATGCATCTGGTGACTGAAATAAAGTTGGGTATCTTTGATATCGTAGAGAAGTTATTGACGTAATTTACAGGAGCTGAGCAGCAGATAGGATTGTCGTTTATGAAGTCATAAAGTTTTTTGGAGCCGCCTGCGAAAGTATATACGAGTTTTCCCCTGTCCACCGGTTTGTTTCCCGTTAATCTACCCTCTTCAAACAAACGCCTGAATGCATCGCTCAGCATCTCCGTGTGGCTTTCAACGTTTCTTATATCAGATTCCGCGATCATATTTCCGATATTGATAGGGAGGCTTCCGCTTCCCAGCTGGACTGTACAGTGGGATCTGATATTCTTCACCACGTGAGCAGCTATCTTCTTATCTGTCTCTGTCGGAGGTTTCAAAGGAATCTCCGTAAGCGGAGTATTGCTCCCCTCCACGACATAGTCGATGCCGAACAGATTGATCTGAGTCTGATATCCGTGGGCAATAGGCATGTTTTCGTTGACTTCAACGATACGCATCTTGGCGGATTTCAGAACGCCCCACATGTCGGCTACCTGGGGTCCGATGTTGAAGTTGCCATGTTCATCCATGGGTGCTACCTGGAAATATGCTATGTCGACCCCATTGTTGTTATTGACCCAAAGCTGCGGCAGCTCACTGGACATCATGGGAATGAACCAACAGCGCCCCGCCCGGTTCATCACCCTGTCATGCGCAGAAAAAAGTGCTGATGCAAAACGCACCTGGTCGTTGGAAGTGGTAGCCTTGAAGACTTCGAAGGGCTCCTCACGAATGGATGCTGTTGATATGATGGTAACATCCTCAAGCTCATCCGCGCGTCTGGCAAGCGCTTTGTCGATATCTACTACCGTTCCGCAGCCCGTACCAAAGTGGATTCGCATGCCTGTCCTTACATATGCTGCAGCCTGATCGGCAGTTATAAGTTTCCTCTTGTATTCGTTTCTTAACTGAGATATTTTATACATTCTTCTTTATCCTCTATGGTCTCTCCTGGTGATTTGCTTCTTTTGGACTAAACCGCAAAACACGGTTCGCCGCAAATATTTGTTAAAAAGAAAACAATGTATTCCTTATTATTATACATCCAATCCGCATAAACATCAACTGATAAAATTTCCCGGCACAAACTTATTTTTGTTTGTTTTCAGGCGGCGGCTCAGGCGTTCTTCTGCCATAGAGGTTTTTTGAAATCCCCCCTTTTATTTTTTGCGCCGCTATGGTATTATATATGTACAAAAATATGTCTCCCTAGTTAAATGGATATAACGGAGCTCTCCTAAAGCTCAGTTGACAGTTCGATTCTGTCGGGGGATACCAACGGATGGCCCCGCGTTATAGCGCGGGGTTTTCTTATGTCAGGAAGCCGGCGCCCGCATGGGCTGCCGGTTTTTTCGTGGGGTGCAGGGCGCGTAGGGCGGCGGGCAGCTTCTGTTGAGCGATGGGCAATGATGTTACTGCCCGCAGGGGGAGGCCTGCCGTCCGGGCAGTAATGCTTTTTTAGCTTACTGCCCCTCGGGTGGGGTTGCCTTCTCAGGCAGTAAGCTTTCACCTAAATACTTACTGCCCCGAAGCCTGGGTCCCCTGAGTAGGCAGTAATCTGTCCCTGGTTTACTGCCTACACGCAAGGGCTACCCCGAGAGGCAGTAATGGTTTTGCAAAATATTTACTGCCTGCAGGCCACGTCCCCTCGCTCAGGCAGTAAGGTCCTTTGGGCTTACTGCCCCCGGGGTGGGGTTGCCTTCTCAGGCAGTAAACTTCCACCTAAGTATTTATTGTCTTCTAACAAAGAAGGGAGAAATGACCGAGTCATTTCTCCCTTTTATTCTATTCACATTCCGCCCGACGATTTTTTGGATCTAAGAGGAAATCGTAGCTCAGGGCTTTAGCCGGGCAAGCCGAGATGCACGAGCCGCAGCGGATGCACTCCGGGTCGTTGGGATCCGCAGAAGGATCGACTCCCATGCCGCAGACCTCCCGGCACGCGCCGCAGTGCACGCAGGCGTTTTCATCGCAGGACATCCTGAGAAGCGCCACCTTGTTGAAGGGCGCATAGATGGCGCCCAGGGGGCAAAGGTATTTGCAGAAAGGCCTGTAGATCAGGACAGCACCCGCCACAACCAGGGCCAGTATGCTGATTTTCCACAAGAAGGTGCTCCCAAGGACCGCGTAGAGGCGCGAATCGCCCAGGGCCAGAAGCACGCCTGAGAGAGTCCCCGAGGGGCAGAGATACTTGCAGAAGGTGGGCGTCAGCTTCACAAACAAAGGCCCCAGGATCACCAGACCCAAAAGCACCGCGTACTTCACTTTGCGAAGTTTGCGGTCGCCCTTGAAAGTGCGGACCTTCCGGCCCAGAGGGATCTTGTTCAGAAGATCCTGCAGGAGCCCGAAGGGGCACAGGAAGCCGCAGACCGCCCTGCCCAGAAGCGCCCCGAAAAATATCAGGAGTCCCAGGACATAGTAAGGCAGCCTGATGGTCATGCCGCCCAGGCTGTTCTGAAGGGAACCTATGGGGCAGGCTCCCACGGCGCCGGGACACGAGTAGCAGTTGAGACCCGGCACACACACGGCCTTCAGGCCGCCCTGATAGATGCGGCCTGTAAAAAAACCTTTGAAGTTTGCGTTTTGTATGAGTGCAGCGATCCCCTGGATGGCCAGACGCCATCTGCCCAGGCGGGCGCCGCGTCCGTTCTTATCCAATTCCCACACACTCCAGACAAATTTTAGCAGCTTTGCTCAGGACCTGGCCCGGCTGGCCCGTCACGATGCCAACGATTATGAGTACCGCGGCAAGCACCAGGAGTCCCGCAAAAGCCCAGGATCTCTTAGTCATTTAAGCCCTCCAAAAGACTTTTGACCGCCGTATTCCACGTATCGTATGACTGTCCTCCGATGACGGGATCCTTGAGAAGGAGCTTGCCCTCGCCTGTCATGAAGACGGTGGTGGGCACGTAGCCTGTCTGGAATCCGTCGAATTCGGAAGTGTAGCGAAGGATGGGATAGGTGATGCCGGCCTCATTAAGGATAGACGCCGCATCGTCATCCTGTCCTGTCTCAGAGAAGACGCCCAGGATCACGAAACCCTCGTCCTTATGCTCCTCGTAGACCTTCTCCAGGTCGGGCATCTCCCCTACGCAGGGGCCGCACCAGGGTTCCCAGAAGTTGATCATGACGACCTTGGCGTCCTTAACGTCCTCAGTGGAAAAGGGTTCCCCGCTGAAGGTCTCCGTTGAAAAGGTGAAGACCTCCCCGGAATCTTCCGGTTCATCGGGAACTTCGATGGCAGGATCCTCAGTGGGATCCGTATCGGTTATCTCCTCATCCTGGCCGCAGCCCGTCATGGCCGCAGTCAGGGTGAATATAAGCATTAAACAAATCAACAGTGCAAAAAATTTTCTCATGATATTTCCCCTTTAAAGTGCTGCGAATCTCGCTCTGCCTCCTTTGAGAAGCCAGCGGTATATTACATATGATACCACAAGAAGCACCAAACTTACCACTAAAAGATAAATTTCCGTGGGGATAAAGAATCCCGTGAAGAAATAGATGGCTCCCAGTACCAAAGTCAGGGCCCATTCGCCGAAAAGGCAGATCAGAGGGTTCAGTCCCTGCTTGATCGGATAAGCCTCGTTGGTCCAGTCCAGATTGGGTCTCATGAGGTTGATCCAAAGCCCGAAGAAGGCCGTGAAGGTGGTGTAGGAAAGGGCCGCGACCAGAACAGCTGCCCAGCTCAGAGGCGAAAGTCCCAGAACCATGCAGCACACCGTCGCCATGATCAGTATGCCGGGCACGCAAAGCACGTACTCCATTTTTATCTTGGACATGAAGACCTTCATGGGGTCCAGGGGCAGGGACTGGAGGATCCAGATGCTCTTGCCTTCAAGGGAAATGGAAGGCATGGTGTAGTAGCAAGTGGAAACCAGGCCGAAGATCAAAAGCGCCACAATGCCTGCCATGATGCTGGAATTCAGCGCGAAGATCTCTTTAGCAGTATCAGCCAGTTCCAAAAGCGCTTCGCGCTTGATTATGGCCGCTATGGACAGTACGACCATGAAGACCGTACCCAGACCACAGTTCATCATATATGAAGTGCTTGTAGTAAAGCGCTTGACTTCTTTGGAAAACAAAGCCTGCGCCTGAGTTCCCGCCTTGAGGACCCCGCGGCCCACCTTGCGGGAAACTGTTTTGGAAGAGTTGATGACGATGCCTCGGAAAGTCCGGGACATGGCGAAGTAGATCACTCCGAAGATGACGGCGATGGTCAGAAGCCCGAGGGCGATGCCCTTCACAGAGCCGGTGTGGGCCAGTCCTATGAAGTAAATTGGCGTCAGCCTGTTCCTGATGAAGTCCGCGATGGCAGAGCTCTGGCTCACCAGGGCAGTGGAGAATTTATTGATCTGGAAGTAGAAGAAGAAATATGCTCCCAGAAAGGCCACCGACAGGATCATGCTGAGGATGCTGTTTCCCTTGAGTCGCGAATTCAGAAGGGATATGAGCCAGCCCAGGACGGAGCTGAGACCCAGCGCCAGGAAGGACAGGGCCAGAAGGAGCACCACGTTCAGGATGACCAGGGGCAGACTCATGCCCACAGTTGCCTTGTATACCAGGACCTCAGGCACTACAACTGAAGCCGTGAGGATCAAAGCAATGGCGTACAGCGGCATCATCCTGGCCAGGAGAATGTATCCCGGCGGAATGGGCATTGAAAGCAGGATCTCGTTGTCCTTGGCCCTGAAAAGTGTCACGTCCGCGCTGAACATGGTGATCAGGGTGGCGAGGGCTACTCCCATGATATCCAGAACTATGAAGTACTTCCAGTCTTCTCCTTTCCCCAGAAGCTCTTCTGACAGCATTTCCGCAAGGAGCATCATGCTGGCTCCGATGGAAAAAGAAATGAAGACATAAAGTGCCAGGGTCAGAAGGAAGCCTCCTGCGGAACCGCGCTTGGAACGGCGCTTCCCCATGCTGAACAAGGTGGAAAGCTCCATGAATTGTTTTTTGGCAAGGGCGCCGAAGAGGGAACCTCCCGCGTTGAAGCGAGCGCTGCCGGACGGTCCCCGGGAATCGGGTGCACCCAGTGTGCCGGATTTATTTCTGAAAATATCCATGTTACTCCTCCAGTTCCAGGAAGACCTCTTCCAAGGATTCGTCTCCCTTGACTTCCTCCATGGTACCGGACTTGATCAGTCGGCCGTCCTTGATGATGGCCACCTTGTCGCAGAGCTTCTCTGCCACTTCCAGCACGTGGGTGGAGAAGAATATAGCTGAACCATGATCGCACATCTCGCGCATTATCTGCTTGAGAATGAAGGCCGCCTTGGGATCCAGACCTACGAAGGGCTCGTCCATGATGACCAGCTTAGGGTCGTGGATCAATGCCCCGATGACCGCCAGTTTCTGCTTCATGCCGTGAGAATAGGAGCCTATGGCCTTGTCCAGATCTGCAATGAGGCTGAATTCATTGGCATAGAAGTGGGCCTTATCCTGAAGTTCCGCCGTAGGCACTCCGAAAATGCCTGCGATGAAGTTCAGGTACTGGGTGCCTGACATATAATCATAAAGGTCGGGATTGTCAGGGATGTAGGCTATCTTGCGTTTACAACCCATGGGATCCTGCCTTATGGAGGTGCCGTCTATATAGATCTCGCCCTGATCGAAAGGCAGGATCCCGACCACCGATTTCAGGGTGGTGGTCTTTCCGGCGCCATTATGTCCTATGAAACCGTAGATCTCACCGGGCCTGATCTCCAGGCTCAGATCGTCTACTGCCAATTTGTCTCCGAATGACTTGGTAAGATGTTCAATTTTAAGCATAATTGCCTCCTTGATATGCTTTTATCGTTGTTTCCGGATTCATTCTAAGGCTTCCACAAGGTGGAAGGTCAAGATGTTTTTTAGTCGCAGCATAGAATCAATATTTTCTGCGGACGATAAGGTATGATACCCAATAAAGCACCAGCATGATACATACGCTGAAGGAACAAGCCTCCATTAGCACGTCGTTGTTCAGGATCATGAAAACTATGGTTCCGATGCCTCCGCCGAGGATGAACAGATAGCCGGCCCAGGCCCAGGCTGTCCTTCTTAAAAATCTGTTTCTCTCATCGCTTGTCTCCACTTCGAAATTTTCACGATATTCCGGATCCTTTTCCAGGCGGATCCCTCTGTAAAGACGGATGGCTCCGATGGCGATGAGGGCGCCTCCCATGCCGGGCGCTACCTTGGCAAAAAGGCTGTCTCCCAGGTCCGCTGCCTGGCTCACTATGAACAGGCCGATGCCTGCTGCTATGTATATGATGGCTAAAACCAGATCTCTTCTAATCATTTCTCTGCCTCCTCAAATAAGAAAACTTCTTCGATAGTCATACCGAAATATTTGGCTATTTTGTATGCAAGGAAGATGGACGGATCGTATCGGCCGTTCTCCAGGGAACTTATGGTCTGCCGCGAGACTCCCATGGCCTTGGCCAGCTCGTCCTGCTTGATGCCCCTCTCCTGCCTTATTTGTACAATAAGATTTTTCATTTGTTTTATCGCTCCTTCCCAGGCCACCTCGAGGTTACGCCTTATAGGATCTGATGTAAAGCGTCCTTTACATCTCTTTCTGGCTACATAATAGCACTGCTTATATGCTATGTCAAGCGAACTTTACATGATTTTTGATTTTTTTGCAAAAAATTTTCGCGCGGGGCGGGCTGAAGCCTTGAGATAGTGTTTTGCAGAACAGAGCTCAGGTGATATAATATAGGCAGCTAGAAACGTCAAGGAGGCTGACATGAAAGAACAGACCAGAGAATATTTTGAAAAGATCAAGGCCCGCTACGCTAAAGACCGGCCGCGCTCGGCGGCCATGGCTGCTGAGGCCTGTAAATATCTGCCGGGCGGCGATACCCGTACCGCCACTTTCTACCTGCCCTATGCGTCCTTTATGGCTCGCGGCGAGGGCGCCTACATGTACGACATCGACGGCCACAAACTCCTGGATTTCCAGGGAAACTACACGTCCCTGATCCACGGCCATGCTCATCCGGAGACGGTGGCTGCAGTTAGAGAACAAATAGCCAAAGGCTCAGCCTACGCGGCGCCTTTTGAGCTCCAGTGGAAGCTGGGCGAGCTGCTGGTGGGCCGCTATCCCGCCCTTGAAATGGTGCGGTTCTGCAACTCGGGCACCGAGGCCACCATGCACGCCGTCAGAGCCGCCAGGGCTTTTACGGGGAAGGACAAGGTCATCAAGACCGAGGGCGGCTACCACGGGACAACGGACATTTTCGAAGCCAGCGTGGATCCGGAGCTTTCTGAAGCAGGTTCTTTGGACTCCATCAACGTAATTCCCGAAAGTCTCGGCGTATCAAAAAACGCCCTGAAGGACGTTTTGGTGGTGCCTTTTAACGATATTGAGCGTACCCGCAGGGTGGTGGAAGAAAATGCCAATGAAGTGGCCTGCCTTATCATCGAACCAGTCATGGGTTCTGCCGGCCAGATAACTCCGGACCCTGAGTGGCTCCGCGCTCTCAGGGAAATGACTGCAGCCCACGGTGTCCTTCTCATCTTTGACGAGGTGGTCACCGGCAGGCTCTCCACAGGCGGCGCCCACAAATACTACGGGATCATGCCCGATCTTATCTCATTGGGTAAGATCATCGGCGGCGGCATCCCCGTAGGTGCCTTCGGCGGCCGCAGGGATATCATGGAACTCTACGATCCCAGGCGCGGCGCCATGTACCATTCCGGCACTTTCAACGGAAATGCCATAACCATGGCAGCAGGCTATGCCACCATGAAAGCCTACGATGAGGATGCGGTGAACTACGTGAATGCCCTGGGCCTGCGTTTCCGGGACGGGCTGCTGGGGATTTACCGCGACCTTGGCATTAACATGCAGGTTAGCGGCGTGGGTTCCATATATAACACACTGTTTACTGACAAGGTGGTCCGCAACTACCGCGACGTGGCCACGGCCCACGAGGAACTGAACAAAATACTTTTCCTGGACCTCATCACCCGCGGCGTATTCAACGCGGAGCGCGGCATGTTCGCCATGACCACGGCCATGACCGAAGGCGACGTGGACTTCGGCCTGGAAGCTGTCCGTGCATCTCTCAAAGACATGCTGCCGGTGATCGCCATCGAGGCGCCGGAGCTTGTGTAAAGCAAATAATATGAAAGCCCTGCCCGACAACCGGGCAGGGCTTTTTTCATAATGTCAGATCAAAATTCTATTCTTCCACCCTGATCTTCGGGTTTTTACTGAGAGCCAGATCGATGATGGCATCTCTTTGGTTCCTTGGGAAGAAAAGTCTTCTCGCCATGAGGCTTTCTTTGGTGAAGTGGATGCCCACCTTGCCGGGGTGCTTGGAGGAATACTCGCAGTAGATCTCCATGACCTCATCCCAGGTCCAGACTTCCCTCTTGTTGTGCACCAGGAAGCGGTACTCGGTGATGATGCCCTCTTCAGAGACATAGACTTCCTTGCCCATGAAGCCGGCAGCCAGAAGCACCAGGCCGATAAGTCCGGCGTAAATGCTTTTCTGGAGTACTGCCAGGACCAGGAGTCCGACTCCAAAAGCCATGCAGGCGATTTCAGTTGTGCGGGACAGTTCGCGCCCCGTGGATGCTTTATACTTCATAATTTTCCGATTTACGCGAGCCGCGAAACCGCGGCGTCCGGGATGATCCCAGGGCGAAAATTTTTTGCACGAATAAAGGCGCGGGCCTATTTCTTTGCAGCTTTAGCAGCCTTGAACTCAGCTTTTTTCTTTTCCTTGGCAGCTTTCAGCTCGTCGCCTGACAGGTTGTCATACTCCTTGTACTTGATGCCGATTCCCAGATAGGTGATGACGATGGCATAGATAGGATTGATCAGGTTCATGAAAGCATAAGGTGCGAATGCCCAGTTGGAAACTCCCAGAGTTGCTGACTGGTAAGCGCCGCAGCCGTTCCAAGGGATCATAGGTGACCACAGGGTAGCAGCGTCCTCGGATGTTCTGGAGAGGAAGCTTCTGGAGAGACCACGCTCGTCGAAGCTCTTCTGGAACATTCTGGAAGGTACCATGATGGCCAGGTACTGGTCGGTAAGCACGATATCGCAGACGATTCCGGTGATGATCATAGCGGTTACAAGTCCGCCGACGGATTTAACACGTCTTACGATAGGTCCGAGCAGAACTTCAACGTATCCGCATTTCTCAAGGATACCGCCGAAGCACATAGCGAACATGATGAGGGAAATGGTCCAAAGCATGCTGTCCTCGCCTCCTCTGGAGAGAAGCTTGTCAGCGAGAGCGTTTCCGGTGTCTGCTTCATAACCATACTGGAATGCGTTGATGATCTCAGGAAGTGTGGTTCCCTGGAAGATCATGGCGAAGATTCCGCCAACAGCCGCTGCCAGAAGCAGTGAAGGAATGGCGGGGATACGCTTCCATGCGCCGAAAAGGATTACCAGGATGGGCAGAAGAACGCAAGGGTTAAGGTTGAAGTTTGCAGCGATGGTTGCCTGGAGTTCCTGAGCCTGTGTGGGATCATAACCGTTGGCGTCGATGATGGCGAAGCCCATGATGCCATAGATCACCAGAGCGATGCAAAGGCTCGGCAG
>JAEEGL012213605.1_pt1 | contig 18116 bp, 11 predicted proteins | sample 9134231 | NCBI WGS metagenome assembly JAEEGL01 (sample SAMN16246548, study PRJNA631951) | gut metagenome | biome: gut microbiome; feature: rumen; material: fiber-attached | host: Bos | place: Iran: Karaj | collected 2018-10 | reverse complement strand
GGCCTTCACGCCGATGACTTTCTTCGTGCCGGTGTAGGTGACGGTGACGGGGGTGCCCTTCGTCACGCCGGTGTTGGGGTCGGCGGTCCGCTCGTTGGGATCGGTGCCGTCGGGTCGTAGATAAGCGGGCTCTGAGCCAGATAGGTGTCGCCGTCGCCCACGGCAGCATTGTTCTCCCAATACTTCGTGCCGCCGATGGTGATCGTGCCGCAAGTGGCATTACTACCGTCGCCCTTGCCGATGCTGTAGGGAGCATAATTGCCCTTCGTGGCGGTCACCTTGGTCACGGTGTTGGCAATCGTGATGTTGCCGCAGACAACTTGACCCGTACCACGATTACCAGTACCGATACCGGCAGCGTTGGTGCCACCTTTAGCAGTTATCGTTCCGCCCGTGATGATGATGTCGCCACAAGTTGCTTCACCACAATCGGCGCCGATGCCAGCGCCAGAGTCGCCACCCTGTGCGGTGATGACGCCGCCCTCAATCCTGATATTGCCGCAGGTTGAGTTGGTGTTACTATAACCGCCGCCGATGCCCGCGCAGTAATCTCCGCTTGTGACGTTCAGCACGCCTGTGGTGCCCTGTATGGTCAGCGTCGTATTAGCGTCGCCAATCGAGAGGGCAGGATAATCCTCAGACGTGCAGGTCAGCGTGTTCGTCGAGCCGTCCTTCAGGATGATGGTGGCGTCGCCCAGGCACTTGATGCAGTAGCTGCCGCCGCTGATGTTCACGCCGTCGAGCGTCACCGTAGCGCCGGCGGCTATGGTCACTTTGTAGGATGCTGTCACACCCGTCAGCACGTCGCCGTCCTTCGCCTCGTAGTCAGCCGTCAGCGTCGACAGGTCAACGATGTTGCCAGTCGGAGCCGCCGGAGCGCCAGCGTCGCTTGTAGCCTTCACGCCCTTCACCTTCAGGCGTCCGTTGTACTGCAGCGTCACGGTCTCCGAGCCGTCGCCCTTCAGTCCGCCGATGGGCAGCGCCTGGGCCTGGCCCTCGCCAACCTTCACCGTCCACTTGTCGGCATCCTTCACGCCGTCCTTCACCTTAGCGTAGAGGGGGGAGATGGCGCTGACGAAGATGCCTTGATAATAACCACTAAAACTTAAATCGACGGTGGCTTTGCCATCGGCATTCACCGTCACCGGGGTGCTTGCGCCGTTTAATGCGCCAACGCTGACGACGCTGGTGTTGTTGGAGCTGATTCCGGTAAGAGGCATTTCCAAAGCGGACATAGTGCTGAGTAAATCACTGATGGATTTACCCGTAACGGCCTCATAGAGTTCGCCGACGGTAGTGGCGTAGGGCAGCGGCTGCTCCAGCAAGCGTGTCTGTTTGTCGTAAGTGGCCGTAATCAAATGCTTGGCGTCTTGCGCCCACGCGCCCGTCGCCGCCGTCAATAGCAGCACGAGCAAAGTTAGTAATCTTGTTTTTTGACTCATAGTTTTTTATTTTTAAATAATTAATAATGTTGTTTTGTTTGCTTATCTTCATCTCTCTCTTTCGTCCTCCGACGAACGCTCGTCGGGCTGATACGTGCTATCCCGCTCGGCTCTTCTGATAGTTCAGCATCTCCATGTTGCGGCGCACCTCGCGCACGATGACATCGTTTTTCTGTCGGAGTTCGTCATTTTTACGAATACTGCGCCAGACGAGTACGGCAAGGAGCAGTACGAGTAGCACAACGGCGACCGACAGCAGGACAATGATGGTAGTAGTCATAAATGGTAGTTTTTTTGATTTCGGCACAAATTTAAGAAGAATATCGGAAACTTGCAATAGCAAAGACAAGATTACATATCATTTCAGACAAGATTACATATTTCTCATTTCACAAAACCCCAAAAAACGCCGATTTCATCGAAACCTAAAAAAGTCTAAGGATTTCTGGTTCACCTGCACAATCCTGTGTTATTATTTACAAAAACCATAAAAACTCTCACTTCAGTATGTGTCGGACTTTCAGTCCTTACAAGATGAAAGGCATCTATTTTTCCTTGGGTGCGAGCACCCAGATAAAAATGGCTGCCTCTCATCTTTGGCTCTTGGGAGAGCCATCACATACTTCGTGAGCAAAAACATCGGTTCTACGAACCTAAAAAACAAATTATACCACAATAATAACCGCTGATTCTGCGTTTTTGTCAATAAAGCCCATTTATAGTTATGAATTACACTATTTCAAAACTTGCAGATAGCAAGCCCGACCTAGCTGTAGAACTAAGAAACAAGTGTTACAGAGTTGTGGGGCTATGCCAACAGGTACATAAGGAAATGGGGCCTTTTCTCAACGAATATATGTATCAAGAGGCGTTGGATATATTGTTCGAAGAAAATGCTATTGCTCGAGTGAAGGAATATTATTTCTCAGTAACATTTCATGGAAAACAGATAAGACATAAGCATTATGTTGATTTCCTTGTTGGCAATGACATATTGATAGAATGTAAAGCCATTGAACATATAGGACCAGAGCAACGTCAACAGATATGGAATTATATGAGACTGTCAGGTATTTGCATTGGAATATTATACAACTTTGCTCCTGTTCTTGATCAATGCGAACGATATTATTTGGACACTAAGACTGGTCATATGTACGCATTCTAGATTAACATCAATGTTAAAATGATTGATCATGAAACGGTTTTTTAGGCTTGAAAAGCCGATGTTTTTGCTTTTTGATGTTTGTAATAACGAAGTTATGTGACAAGTGGTATGGGCTGGGCGTAAGAGCTTGCTCTTAAAGACGGGCCATAGCACTTGTCGCAAAGGCTCTAGAAGAGCCACAAACATCAAAAAGTGTTTTTCTTGTTTTTTTCTTCTATAACCATCTGCAAGCGAACACAGGTATTTACTGGTGAGCCGGATTTCTTATTGGCGCCAGAGCCAATCTTCCTTTGAATCCTTCAGATCCTTAGCATAAAAAAAGGATGTCCTTAGGGACGCAAGACGATAGGCAGCATCTCGGAACCAACGGTCGCTGTTCGCATAGCGAGGTAAAGCAAATACAAAGAAAAACGAGTTTTCCTTTGGTATTTCGCTCGATTTGCACTATCTTTGCACGCAAATAACGTAAATAGATTCGATTATGGAGACAAAGAAGACAAAAGAACAGGCTCTTGATTTTATCAAGGCTGCTGTAAAGCACAAGCTTGAGTGGAAGAAGGAGCTCGAGGCCGAGTTCAAGGGTAAGAATGTTAATGTGGTGTTCCTATGATTAAGTTGGCGCTCGAGCGCATCAACGCTAAATCACCTTACGAGGTAAAGGAGGCTGGCGGTGGTTACGAATTCCGTACCGAGGGTGGGATACTCTATCGCATCCGCTTCCTCGCTGAGAATCCCATCGGTGGTTGCGATACCTATCAGTTCGCCATCTCCAAGATTGACAATGTTCGATCGCCGCATGACCCAAACATCAGTGCAATTACGTTCATCATCCTCGATGAGTTCTTCACCGAATACGAGAACGTGCTGCTCTACTACTGCGATTCCGCCGACCATCGTGAAGCTGGTCGTAACCGGTTGTTTATACGGTGGTTCGAGAAGGCTGCCAATCCTAATCGCTTCACTATTCGCACTACGCATACTACCCTTGAGGGTCAGGAGTTGTATGTTGCCATCATCGTGGAAAACCGCAATCGCTATTTGAAGGCTGTTACCGACGAGTTTGACAATACTGTCGCTGCTTTGAAAGACAAGCCTTAGGCAGCATTTCTTCCCCCTCCGAAGCATAAAAATATCCGCCGAGACATCCGTAAGGATGGGCTCGGCGGTTTGTTAAGCCCTACGACTGCTGCGCGGCAGAGTTACGGAACTCGCTGGGCGTCATGCCGAACCGCTGGCGGAAGCATCGGCTATAATAAGTGTAACTGCTGAAGCCGCTGTCGATAGCTATCTGCGAGACACTCTTGTCGGGAGCGTTTGACAGGAGAAGCGTGGAATACTCCAGACGGAGCTCCTGCGTGTAATCGGTGAGCTTGGCATACTGACTGCCCTTTGAGAAGGCGGCACCCACGCGCTCCTTCGACAACTGGAAGCGGTCCATGATGGTCTGGCGGTCGAAATTAGAATCGAGGAACAGGCGTTCGCGCACGATGATATCGTTGATATAACTGAACAGCTGTTCATCGGAAAGCGTGTCATAATCTGTGATGTCACTGGTAGAGGCTGGCTTATCAAACTTCAACTTCTCCTGCATGTATTTCTCCTTGTATATCATCGCCTCTGAAATCTGAGCAGCCAACGACTGGTTCTTGCGGTTGATGATACGGTTCTTGCGGCTGATGATGACGGCAAAAATCATAATGCCTACGAGCACGATGAGGACACCGGTCAGCAGGTAGCGCTGGAGCGTGTTCTCAGCCTGTTGCTGCATGATGGTCTGCTCCTGCTCCTGCTCGCGATAGACAGCGGACAGCTCCTGAGCGGAGTTCCTGGCCTTGCGGCTCTTCAGCGTGTCCTGTATCTCGAGCACCTGCTCGTAGAGGATGGCGGCCTGCTCGCAGTTGCCCATCTTCCGATAGACCTCGGCCAGGCCCCACTTGGCGGTGTTCATCATCTCGCCCAAGGTGTCGCCCTGCTGGCGCACGCGCTGGATCAGATCATTATAGATGGTGACGGCCTCCTGAAAGCGGCCGCGCTTCTTCATGTAATCGACGATGAAATAGTCGCGGGTGTGGTTGCCCTCGTACTGCACAGCCTTCCAAGCATCGTAGGCCGAGTCGGCCTGCTGGTAGTAGCGGGCTTGCTGGCTGCCCGAGGTCGCGCGCCCCATCTGGGCGAGTAGCGATGCCTTCTTGGCCAGTGCCATGCGGCGGTCTATCAGCTGCTGGTTCGGCGCAGCACCCCAACGCGTTCCCTCCAGGGTGAGCTGCAGGTTGCGCTCACAGGTCTGCAGCGCATGGTCGTAGTCCTTCATCGCGCCGTACATGCTGGCCAGCATGTTCAAGTAACCATGTATCAGGTGGTCGGTATTCTCGCGGTCGGTCTTCGCCATCAGGTCGATGCCCTCGTTGACGCAGTAGATGCCCTTCTCGCGGTCACCCTCGTAGAAGAGGTTCTGCCCCATCGTGATATGCGCCAGCGACAGGTAGTAGTCGTTGCCCGTCTGCTCGGCCAGGTCGCGCAGCTGCTGCAGCCATTTGTGCTGGTCGGCCTTGTGACCGGAGAGTTCGCTGGTGCTACAGAGGCTGTTCAGCACGCGCAGCCGCTTCTCGCTGTCGGCCGAGGCCTCCTTGTTGTCCAGCAGTTGCAGGTACAGATCGTAGGCATTGCGGAACTGCATGCGGTTGTAGAGCGAGTCGGCCACGCCCATCGCCTGGTCGAAGCCTTTGTCTGCCAATGCCGCATCCTGCGTATCGGCAGAACCATTACAGCCCGTGATGCCAATCATCACGACCACTATGATCAAGTATAAGTTGTTAAGTCTGTGTCGCATATTGATGGTTTGTGTTTGAATTTTCGCTGCAAAGATACGAATAAGCGAGAACAAAACAAAATTTTATGCGCTTTTTTTATGCTAAGGAGTCTGGGAGTCAAGGAGTGTGCGGTGCTCCGCACCTTTTTGGCGTAGTAACCTTGCGCAGCAATGGCACAGCGTGCCAAACTCCTAAACTCCTTTACTCCTTAGAGGGAAGATTGTCGCTGGCGCCAATGAGAAATCCTTAAAATCCTCTGAATCCTTAGGGCTTAATAAAACCGCCGAGCCCATCCAAAGGATGACTCGGCGGATAATTTTTGAGCTTTTGGGGGGAATGTACTGTGCGTTATTTTGTCTGGGCGGCCTCGTCTGTCGGCTCTTTGCGCGTGTCCCAGAAACCTACGATGTGCATGGTATCGCCATCAACACGATACACCAGCTTGTTCAGGCCGTTGATGATAACACTACGGTAACTCTCCGCGCGGTCGCTAAATAGCGGGTCAATCTGACCGATGCCTGGGCTACGCATAAGCTGTTTAATCGTGTCATCAACCTCTTCCTTGAACTTCTTGGCCCGCTTAGTGCCAAACTCCTTGCGAATGTAGGCGGCTACTTGGCGTCTACCTATCTTCGCTCGTGTCTGCCAAATAACCTTCATATTGCCCCTGCCATTTGCATTTCAAGTTCCTCCTGCTCTTCGCGAGCAAGCTCCTCTTCCCATTCGCGCATCACTTCCTCGTGAGGGGTTCCTCCTCCTGCTGCGATCTCAGCCTCGGCCTCGTCGAGCATGGCGTTTAGCTCGGCCTTTGTGTAGCGTCGCCCGTAGGGATAGCCTTCAAGCATCTCTTCCGTAGTCATCTCTTCAGCCTTGGCGGAACGCATACTATCGATGATAATTGACACCAGTTCCAGCTTCTGGCAGTCATCCATATCTTTCACCATGTTCCGATAGTAGCTCATGGGGTGCACCGTGCGTCTTCTGTTTGCGGTTGTCGTTGCCATAATTCTCGTTGTTTTACGTTTCTGCGTGCAAAGTTACGAATAAGCGAGAACAAAACAAAATTTTATGCCCTTTTTTTATGCTAAGGAGTCTGGGAGTCAAGGAGTGTGCGGTGCTCCGCACCTTTTTGGCGTAGTAACCTTGCGCAGCAATGGCACAGAGTGCCAAACTCCTAAACTCCTTTACTCCTTAGAGGGAAGATTGTCGCTGGCGCCAATGAGAAATCCTTAAAATCCTCTGAATCCTTAGGGCTTAATAAAACCGCCGAGCCCATCCAAAGGATGACTCGGCGGATATGTTTTTCTGTGTGAGAAAATGCTGCCTACGGCTTCAACTCATTGAACATCGCTATCTCCGCATCGAAGCGGCTGACGATTTCATCAAGTTGGGGGTTACTACGCTGCATGATGAGCGCGATGTACTCCTTACGATTCTCGTCTCCTCTCACCTCAACGGCTTTAATGTAGTAGCGCTGCCGCTGCTCATAACCGTTGAACCAGCGTAGGAATAGTCTTGCCCGTTGTGCCTGTTGATTGTTAGCGGTACTGCACATATAAAGCATAATCTCTGGATTCTTGTTGAAGAACTCCTCGATGATGCAGATGATCGTCTGCGGGATCTTCTTGTCGTTGGGCGACTTCGTGTGCTCTGGATTGGCAAGGTTGAACCAGTAGGCTGTGTAATATGGATTGCTGTCTAGTTCGAAGTCTACATGGTACTCAATGCAGTTGTCCGTCACAAACACATATTGCCCGTTCCCATAATGCACATCATAAGGCGAACGCAGGTTGATTGCCTCAGTGTCGAGTCTGTTCATGGTCTATACCCATTCTATATTGTAATATCCAGACTCGGCTGCAGCTTTCTTGCTCTGCTGCCGTGCCTTCCACTCGGTTTCCACTTTGCGTTGAAAAGCCTCCTTGCGCTCACGAGCCTCTTGCAGCCATGCGAGGATTTCCTCGCGGGTGCGCATTGGTTTAATTGTCCCATTTGCTTCCATAATTCTCGTTTTTTACGTTTCTGCGTGCAAAGATACGATAATTTTCCGAAATCTTTCTCTTTTAACACGAATTATCATCAATTGCCCATATAATTAATCATTAATGAAAAATTCGTGGGTAATTCGTGGAAATTCGTGTTCCTGATTACTTCACCACGACCTTGAGATAAAGCTCGAGCTCGTTCACGCTCGGACGACCTTGAGCAAGCTCAGGTCGTCTCTCACTTAATCACGACCTTGCGGCCTTGGTGAATATAGATGCCCTTTCTCGCAGGAAGAGAAGCATATCGCCTACCATTGAGGTCGAAATAGGCATGGGACGAGGGGGTGGAAAGCTGACAGGTGGAGATGCCTGACGAGGGGTCAGCAGGGTCGATGCGGAAACGGACGGCTACAGGGAAATGGTCGCCCAGCGGGGCACCGGTATCGCTGCGCACGTAACCCACACTATCAACGTTAAAGCTGAGCGCTGTCAGCTGGCTGCCGCCAACAGGATTGATGAAGAGGATCTTGTCAACCATCTCACCCTGACGCACCCAGCCATGACCACCAGGATCATTGGTCACGGGACCCTCCACCATAGCAGGATACTCCTTGTTATGCTCCAACTCCACCCAGGCATCGAACACGCTGGCCCTGCCCGTGGCCTCTATCTGCTCAATGAACTGGTGCTGAATGCTGTCGCGACAGTAGTAGCTATTCATGTCGCCCATCACGATGACGGGACGCTCGTCAAGATGGTTCAGGATGCTGTCGCGTATCTGCCGCCACTGGACCATGCGCACCAGACGGTCGGGTTGGTCGTCGCCGCTCTCTTCATCCTCACCATTACTGGCATCCCAATGGCCATTATAGACCACCACCTGCAAGCCACCCCTTAAGGTCAGCTCATAGCGTCGGAAGCCCTTGTTGGTCAACTCGTCATTGGCATGGTCTATCAGTCCATACGACTGCGCCCAATGTACGCTGTCGGTACGCTCACCGCTGATGTCATTCTTCCAGATGAGGTTGATGCCGTCGTAAGGGAAGGGAATCTGCAGCGACCCAAACAGCATCTTTCCATAGCACAGGTCGTGCAGATAGGAGGGTTCCAGCTTCTCGAAGAGCAGGTCGTAGAAGTTGAAGTTCTCTTGGAAGCCTACGAGGTCGTAGTCCTTGTTCAGCAGATAGTCGCCTATCTCTGGGGTGTATTTCTCACCTGGGCCTTCTGGGTTGATGGACACCAATAATTCGGCTGGCAGACCATCGACATTCAGCGTGGCCACCGTAAACTCCTCGGCCTGCTGCTGAGCCTCAACAGTCAGCACGCCACAACACCATGCTGCCATCAGCAGCACCAAATTCTTCATATTCATAATACTTCTATGTTGTTATTTGGCAAATACGGGCTGATAGATACCACCTGAGCCGGTGGGGGCCACAGAGGCATCGAAGGTGGACCAGTCGTTGAGCGTGAAGATGCGGTGCAGGCTGTCGCAGTAGTACGACAGCTGGAGGGGCACGGCACCGTTGCTGAACACAATCAGCGAGATCAGCCAGTCACCTTCATCCTGACGCGGAATAGCCACGCCACGGACCTTATCGTCGGCCTTTGCGCAGAGCAGGTCGTTCTGCGAGAGGTACGGCTGCAGTTCATCCTGTAGCGTCAGGTAAACGTTCATGTTCTGTTCGTAGTCATCGGCGTTGGGGACGGCCCAGTCAGGGCGCGCATCACTACCAGGCTCAACGATAATGGTATCCTGAGGCTTAGGCGGGTTGTTGTCCTGGTCATCACTTGAGGAGCAGCCCGTCGCCATAAAGGCGAGGGCTACTAATACTAATATTGATTTTTTCATATTCATTCCTAATTATCATTTATCATTTCTCATTTAGCGTAGCGCCACGACCTTGCCGTTGTAGATATAGATTCCACTCTTCGTCGGCTTCTTGCTCAGCTTGACGCCCGAGATGGTGTACCACGAGCCGTCGTTTAGGCTTGCTGCATTGATGAAGTCGATGACGGTAGGCTGGTCGGGCGTACCGAACACCTGGTCGGCCTCATAGCGGAGGAGCTGGGGACTGACCGCCAGCAGCTCGCCGCCGCGCTCGATGCAGAACAGCAGCGGATCGGCCTGCGAAGCAGCACCACCGATGTTCAGATAGAAGGTGGCGTCGGCATCGGCCACGGCCTCGCTGCAACGCTCGGCACCACGGAACACCACCAAACGGTCGCCGGTTTCTGGCTCCACACCGTTGACGGTGGCCACGATGTTCATCGAGGTGGCATAGACGTTGCTTCTGGCCTGCGCCGTCTCAGAACCGACATAGCGCGAACCCTCATAGATGAAGGGATAGCGGAACTTGATGCTTTCCGTGCCGTTGTGCTTCAGCATGTAGCCCTTGCCCGTTTCCAGATACTGGAGCGAACCCTTCCAGATGAGGTCGCCATTGGTGTTGTGGCTCAGGATGGCAAAGGCATCTTGCGACTTCAGCACGTCGCCCTCCTTGGCGCCGTTGTTGAGATAGTTGCTCATGGCCTGCGTGATGGGCAGGTTGATGGACGTGGTGTAGCCCAGACGGTTCCAGCCTGGACGTGCCGTCACATCGGTGCCTGCTTCCGTGCCCGAGATATAGGCCATCTTGTCGCTGCCGCTATAGACGCGGTACATCATCTTCGGATCGATGTCGAACACCTTGTCGTCGTCAGTCCAGCGATAGCCGCGTGCCGTGTCGGCCTTGCGGCAGAGCAGCGATACGCTCTTGTTACCGTTGATGCCCTCGATGACATCGTCAGGCTCCCAGGCAGCCGCACCATAGAGCAGCTGACCGACGGTGGTGCCCTCCTTAGGATGGACATTGAACGATACCCAGTTCCAGCCCTTTTTCAGATAGAGCGTCTGGGCCATCATATTGGCGTCACCCCAAGCCTCGCGGTTGATCAGCACCAGCGGGTCGGTGGCCGTTCCCTTGGTCGTGCCCTCCTCGAAGACGGTGGTGCCGCCGTCGGCCTGGTGCAGCAGATAGATCCTGCCCGTAGAGGCCTGGAAGAACTTGAACTGGAGCGTAGGCATCTGGAGCGTGACGGGATCCCTGTAGCCATAGACGGTGACGTAGGCCAGCGCCTGTCCGGCATTGTTCTGCCTGTCCACATCGATGTGGGCTACGCCGAGCACCTGACCGTTGCCGTCGAACACGCCCAGGATGTCTTCCTCCGAATTGGAGATGATGGCGTTGATCTTCACCTGAGCCACCATCTGCATGGTGAGGTTGAGCTTCTTCAGCTGGTCGCTGACAGCCCAGTCAGGCTCCTCGCCGCGCACTTTCAGCTTGATGGGCAGCGGCTCAGCCATCTTGTTGTCGCAAAGCAGCGTCACCTGCTCATTATACGTACCTATATTTATATAGGGCTGCACGGTGAACGTGATGGTCTCCTCGTCGAGTGCAGCTATCGTGCCGGCAGTCTTCGAGGCCGTCATCCAGTAAGGCAGATCCATCAGCTCGAAGGTCTGCGTGAGTCCGCTCACGTTGCTGATGGTAGCCTCGAAGGTGGCTCCCTCGCCGAACTTCACGTCACGGGTCAGTCGCTTCACGTTCCAGCGCAGCGGGTTGCGATAGACGTAGAGGTTCAGCGTCACGGGCGATTCCATCAGGTTGCCGTTGAGGTCGGCCACCTCCTTCACCGTCACATAGACGTTGGTTTTCTCAATCAGGAAGTCAGGCTCTTCAATCTGCAACAGCAACTCGTTGTCTCGGGCCACGAAGCCGTACTTCAGGTTCTCCAATTCCGACTTGCTCCTCATCGGTGCATAGAACTCCTTGTCGGCCAGCTGGTCGCTGACGGCCACCAGCGTGTCGCGACGTATCGACTCGTTGCCCTGATTGTCGAAGTAGCGCTTCAGGCTCTCGCCCGTGGGCACCAGCATCATCTGGTTGTCATAGTCGCGCTTGGAAACCTCGAAGGGCAGATAGGCAATCAAGGCCGCCTCCCGACCCGACGGGGTGTTATAGGCATAGGTCTCGATGAGGTTCAGCGGCAGCACGCTCTCGAACATCGCCACCTCGTCGATATTACCATAGAGCATGTCGGCCTCGGTATTCTTGTCGATATACGTGGCACCCAGGCAGATCTCGCCATTACTGATGCCCGACAGGCTGTCGGCAGCCACCGATGCTACGAGCTTGCAGTCGAGATAGATGTTGGCCACGTTGCGCGAGCGCGACACCGTCATGGCGTAATGGTGCCACGCAGAGAAACCCGTCAGCACGTTGGTGGCCGTCACCTCGTAGCCCGATGAGCGGAAATACAGATTGTTGCCCCTGCAACCGATGTTGAACTGTCCGTCGATGTCACGGTTGGTGGCCGCGCCATTCGACATGAAGGTGGAATTCCTATACTCGGTCTTGAACCAGAACATCAGCGTGTAGTCGTGCTCCTTGCTGCGGGCAAACGTGGTGCCCTTCATGCGGATGCCCTTCTGGCCATCGAGTTTGAGCGAGATGCCAGCAGGCCGTTTCCATGAGGTGTTGAAGCAGTGGATATCATTGCCGCCCAGGGCACGGTCGTAGCTGTAGTCGCCCTCACCTTCGTTCAGTCGGTAGTAGCTGAGCAGTCCTATCTCGTAGCCCGTCAGCGACTTGTTCTTATAGACGCTCAGGTCGGCATCGCTCAAGGCACGGTTCCAGATGCGGAAATCAAGCATGTCGCCCTGGAATCCCGTACCTTCACCGAGTATGTCAATCATGTCGAGTCCCAGGATGACATTGGTGTTCTCCTCATAGACGCCGTCGATGGTGCCACGACCTATCTCCTTGTCGCCGTCGAAGAAAATGACCGTCAGGTCTTCCTTACCCTGAGATACCACGTAGGCTATGCGGTGCAGCACATTGTTGAAATCGACGGCAGTGCTCGACGTCACGGTCTTACCGTTGATCAGCGCCAGCAGGCGGCGGTCGGCCGTCAGTCCGAATGCCGCAGTGCCGTGACTGATGACGAGCATGTTCCGATCGGTCTTCATGGGGTTGACCATGATGTCAAAAGTAAAGCTCTTGCCTGTCAGGTTCAACGCATCGCTGGTAGCTATTGAGAAGCCGTCGAAGGTCATGCTGGTAGAGGTGGAGAGGCTGTTGGAGGCCGGCTGTCCCAGCACCTCAAAGTTGTTGATTTCGCGCAGATAGTTGCCCGCGATGGCTTCTGAGAAGGTGACCTTGATGTCGTCGCCGATGCCTAAGATGCCGTTCACAGGCTCAGGCGTGCCGAAGGTGCGTGGCGGACGCGTGTCCTTGATACCAGTCAGGATCTCCGACGAGCGGGTGAGGAATCCACCACCATAGCGGCAGTAGTTCACGGCACGGATGTCATAGTGCTGCTCGATGGGATCGGTCTCGCCATAGAAGGGCGCGACGATGATGCCGCTCGATGGGATTGAATCGGTCACGCCGCTGGCCTTGGCCCGCAGTTCCTCGTCGGCATAGTAGGAGCAGACGCTCACCCAGTCCTTGTCGCCCTGCGTGGAGAGCTTGTATTGCAGTTCGATATGGTCGAAGTTGGGGAAGTTCACGTCGAAGCCCTCGATGCGCACCGGCATGTACCACGCCTGTCGCTTGCTGTCGTAGGGGCTCTCGGTGTTGATGACCCACTTGTCGCCAGGCACGCTCACCTTCACCTTGCCTGCCGACGGAATGAAGTGGGCAGAGATATTGGTGGAGAAAACGCGCAGGAGGTCATCAGGATCGTAGAGGCAGATGGCCAGGTCTTCATAGTCATACGCCGTACTGGGATAGACGGTGATCTCCTTCGTGATCACGACGTGCTTGCCGGTGACGGGATCGATCACGGGCGAGAACGAGATTTTCTCTTCCGTGGAATTGATGACCTTGCCATCCACGCAAACCGTGGCGCCCTTCGGATTGCTTCTGGAATCCAGATAATACTTGAAGTTCAGGGAGGCCTGATAGGGGTAGTCGCTCTCGTTCGACATGTGTAGCACGAAGCGGGCCGGCTCGTCGAAGGGCACGTTGCTCTTCACTGGCTCATCCACCCAGATGCGCAGTTTGTCCATCTCGATAGTAGCAGGGTCGAGCAGGGTGCCCGGCTGATACCACTTTGTGCGGCGCTCACCCTCGTAGGGCTGACAGGTCACACCGCCACGGGTGCGGAAGACGAAGCTGGAATAGACCTCCATGTCGTAGTCGGGATGGTAGGGCTCACCGTAGCGCAACTCATCGAGCACGTCCTTGGTCATCACCAGCATCGGGTCGGGCGTGTCCTCATCGATGCCATACTTTCCGTTGCGGGTGCGATAGACATCGACATTCAGGCTGGCCAGGCTGGACAGGCTCAGCGTGAAGCCCACCTTCTTGCTGTTGGCATTGGTCTCGCTGCTCTTATCGTCGAAACTGAAGCCAAGAATGGGCTTGAAGCTGATCTTGATGCCTGAGGCGGCGGTGGCTGACTCCATGTACTGACGCAGGTTGTCGTTGGCCGTATATTCCACGTTGTTGGCTTCAGAACCTTCATTGGCCAGCTTCTCGATGGAGCCCAGCGCCCAGTCGGGGAACATGTTGGCAATGCTGTTCAGATTGCTCAGTCCGGGCCACTTGATGTAACCGCTGTGCACGCGAGAGGCACTGAAGTTCTCGCTGTACTGGATGGAAGTCATACCACCATCGAAGTCATAGTTCTTCACCAGGTTGCTGGGTTGCACGGTCAGCTTCTCCATCTCGTTTTCGGCCAGCATGGTGATCCAGCGACCAATCTGCTGGTTGTAGTCCAGCACCTCATTGACCGCCATCGGATCCTGGACGGGATGATACCAATCGACTCTGTCGGTAGCGCCGAAGAAGGGATCCTTGACATCTACCTTACTGACATAGACGCTCTGACCGGTCTCGTTGGCCATCGCCTGCGGGTCGGCCACCGTGCCCATGGGGTGAATCAGGCTGTTGCGCAGCTTGGCCAGGCTCGGCAGCAGGTCTTCTTCGATGTAGCACTGCGAGTGGATGAAGGTAGAGGTCACCTTATTGGTGACGCCCATCACCTCGTCGCGCACCAGATAGACGGGATTACCCTTGGTGTCGGTGCCCTTGGCCAGCACCTTCATGGCTCCCACTCTCACCTTGATGTTAGCCGTATTGCCCAGTGAGTCGGTCACCTTGAAGGTGCCGCCCTCGTTGTTCTTCATCAACAGGTACTGGTCTTCGGGGATGGCACGAACAGCTATAGCATCCTGAACAATCATGTTCTCATTGGTACCGATGAAGAGGTCGGCACGAGGGCCTACCCATACAGTACTGCTCTTGGTCTGGATGCGCTCGTTGACATCAAAGGTGTAGCTGGTGTTCCAACTGCCGTTGAAGGTGGTGGCCAGCGAGAAGGAGAAGGTCTTGTCGGAATGAGCTTCCGAGACGGTACCGCTTTCCGATCCGGAGCCCGTCTGGGGGTTGATGAGCACGGCACCCTTGTAGATGGTGGAGTAGGTTCCGTTCTGCACCGACATCGACACGCCCAGCGAACCCTCGAAACTGGGCGAGTAGGAATAGCTCAACTTCGAGCCGGCCTCAATATAGGAGCTACTGCCGCCGCCGGGCGGGTCGCGCAGCACATCGACCAGCACGGGATAGCTGGCAGCCACCGTATAGGCACCTTCGCTCTTGGGAGTGGTGGCCATCACGAAGCCTTTCATCAGCTGTCCGTCCAAGGGTTTGATGTCGTAATAGTTACCGTCGTAGTTCAGGGTGATATCCACACTGCGCAAGGCCATCTCGTCCTCCATCAAATAGGTCGTATTGGCGGGTGTGAAGACATACGAGGCATAGCCCGTGTCGTCGAGGTCGAGGGTGGTGGCCAGTTGGGTCTCGTCGTTGCTCACCATATAGTTCTTGATGAGTACGGAGCCGCCGTTGAGCTTGACAATATCTACCTTCTCCGTCGGTTTGTTGTTCCAGTAGTATTTCTCACAGGCCTGCAGCATCCAGCCGTAGGGCGAGTTGGCCATGAAGACGGGATAGCCGAACGAATAGTAGGGCATGCTGTCTCGGTCGTTGATGTGTTTGTAGCCCCACAGCTCCACTTCAGCCTTATTGCCGATATTGTCGGTAGCGGTGGTCTTCTTGGTGCCGTAGAAGGGTTCGTATCGGGGATTGTACTGGGTGACCTCCAGATCGGGCACGGCATGATAGATGCGGTTATATTCGCAGGTGTCGCCCTTCACATTGAAGGCCAGGTCGAGCGTCTCTCCCACCTTTCCTGCCTGGAACAAGGTGGCATAGCCTTGCGCCGAGACCTCGATGACCTTGTACTTGGCGGGATGCAGCATCAGCTGGTATTCGCCCGTCTTGCTGTCGGGAAGGATGGTCATCGTGTGACGGGTGATCTCAACCCGTGTGGTATCCTTGTCGGCGGCACCGAAGGCGTAGGTCTCGCTGCGCGACTTGACAGTTGCGTCCTGCTGGTCGCGCACCATCCAGGCAGCGTTGTCGCCTTCGAGCTGCATCACAATCCTGATGGAGTCGCCCAGATTGTTCACTGACAGCGAATTGCCCAAGGGCTTGCTACCCTCGATTTCGCCGCCTACCACACGACCGCGCAGCAGCACGGTGGTAGAATCCCAGAACACGTGCTGTGCCACGTTCTTGTTGAACATGTATTGATAGCGGTGGGCATCATCGATGGCGTTCTTGTTCACCAGGAATCCGTCTTCCAGGAAGACGTGGCCGTCCTTCACGGCCTGGACACGGTGCTCACCGGCAGGTATGCTCAGCGTAAAGGCACCCTGCGTGTCGGTGGTGATCAGCTTCTGGCTGGCATCGTGCATCACGTTGCCGTCGAGCTTGAACGATACGCCCTGTACGGGCATCGACGTGCCATCGTAATAGACGTTGCCCGAGAAGATGAAGTAGGTGTCCATCCAGAAGTTGAAGTCCTGCGTCCAGTTGGAGTTCTGGTCGAAGGTCACCGAACCGTCGGCGTTAGGACCAGTATAGGAGCCGCTGGTGCCGTCGCCCTCGATGTGAACTACGTAATGACCATCGGTCACGCCCTCGCTGTTGACATGATAGACCAGGCCGCTGAATTCGAAGTAGCCGGTCTCGTCGGTATAGGTGGAGTCGATGCGGGCACTGGGGATGACGGTGTTCTTGTCTGGTGCGCAGATCACTTTGACACCGCCCATGGCCGTACCGTCGCTCATGCGCACATAACCGCTGATCTTACCCGTCACAGCGCAGGCGCCTGTGCAGGTGACGCCGTCAACGGTAGTGCCCTCACACTGATAGACGCTCTCCACCTTGTAGTCGTAGGTTTGCTGCACGAGCACGGTCTTGTCCTCATAGAACAGCTGGTTCAGGTCGGTGGCAATCTCCGTCCAAGGGGCATTGGGGTCGGTGGTATGCGGACGGCGCAACACTCGGAAGAAGTCGTATTCGCCTGTTGACATCTCCCAGAACAGGGCTACGCTGCTCTGACGGGTCTCCGATGTCAACTTAGTGATGTGACCGTTATTCACGAAGCGGTAAGCCTGCTGCGCAGCCGAGTCGGTCTTGACGACAGGCACCACCAGACTGTCGGCCTCAGAGCCAATGATGGGCAGCACCGACTTGTCGCGCTTGACAATGAAGTCGAAGGAATATTCCACACACTTGCGGGTCAGCTCCTGAGTGAACTGCTGCTTCTTGATGGCATCTTGGTTGTCAGAGAGGTTGATGATGCTCGACTCTACACCCTTCTCGCCATGCATGTTGATGCGCAACAGCAACTTGGCGCGCTGGTCCCAGATGAGGTTGCCGTAGATGTCGCCTTCAGGATGGACGAACACGGGCTGTGCTGAGTTTCCCACCAGATTCCAGCCTGTACCCAACTTAGCTACCAATTCGCTGCCGGTGAGTTCGTCAGCGCCTACGCCCTGTTGCGAGGTAACGTCTAAGACGGGTACGGCCTTGCCATCGACTATATGCCACGAACCGGCCACCTCGCTGTTCATCAGGTTCACCACTTCTTCCTGGTCGCTCTTATTGTAATAATTCACATTGCTCCAGCTGTTCCTGGTCACGGTAAGGGTGCTCTTATCATTGCCTCCCCAGCTTATATGCGCCAGATTATCCGAAGAATCTATGCAGTAGAAGTACCAGTAGACATTGTTTGCGCTACCGTAATCGTAAACACGGTGGAAATTCCAGCCGCCTTCGCCGCCCCATCCAATGATGCCTCCATACGTGGCAAATTGATTTACATCTATTTTAATAATGCTAAATTCACTTTCATTATGTCTTTGTGCAGCAACTGCATTATCATACCATTCTTTCGAAGCTGAAAGCGTGCCATCGAAACGGGTATCGCTGATATATACATTGGCACCACCTGCATGTCCTATGATACCGCCGACATAACGATGCGCTGAGGAAACATAGGTTGACACCCACACTTTCTCAATATGGATTTCAGGTGTTCCGGCTCTGGCACCGATGAGTCCTGATGCATGCTCTTTGCCGGCAATGACCTTACCAGTCACGTGCAGGTTCCTGATGGTCACGTCGCCCACGATACGGAAAGGAGCCAATCCCCAATTATCAGCATCCCAGAGGTTGACGTCGAGCGTATGGCCGTTACCGTCGAAGGTGCCACGATAGGGCGCAGCATCCGATGCTACAGGCTCAGTGACAGAGATGTCTGCCATCAGGATGGCATCGACATCCTTCTGTCCACGGGCTGAATTTACCAG
>JAEEGL011166886.1_pt1 | contig 18116 bp, 15 predicted proteins | sample 9134231 | NCBI WGS metagenome assembly JAEEGL01 (sample SAMN16246548, study PRJNA631951) | gut metagenome | biome: gut microbiome; feature: rumen; material: fiber-attached | host: Bos | place: Iran: Karaj | collected 2018-10 | reverse complement strand
TCCCTACGCAGGGTTCATGGGTTGGGGACAAACCGAGGAAAATGCTGTCCAGACAGACCTTCCCTGCCGCCCGTGCAGTGTCTATGGCAACAAACCCTGCCACCGCGGCGATTTCGCCTGCATGCGACAAATCAAAGCAGAAGATATTATAAATAAGGTAGAAAAAAATCTAAAATAAAACCCACCCGGACTTCGACACCCACCCCAGCCCTCCCAAAGTGAGACACCCACCCTTGACCCTCCCTAGGGAGGGAATGGCAAGAAGCAAGAGGCAAGGAGCAAGAGATGTGTCAAGAACCCTAAACCCTCTACACTCAACCCTAAACCCTAAACCATTTATTATTCACCTATAAATTCAAAACCATTATGAAAAAGTACATTTGCGACGTTTGCGGGTATATCTATGACCCTGCAGCAGGCGATCCCGACAGTGGCATCGAGCCCGGAACCGCCTTTGAAGACATCCCCGAAGACTGGGTTTGCCCCATCTGCGGAGTAGGAAAAGACGATTTCTCAGAAGTGGAGGAATAAAACAAACAAGAAATCAGGGCATTAATAACCCTGATTTTTTTATGGAACTATATACGATGTCGATATATATCGAAAACATACAATTAAAGGATTTGGCACGTTCCCATTTCATCACAATTCTGTACAAATCATCCCGGATATTTGACTGATTCAGCGATAATACGTACCTTTGTAAACGAATTGCAGAACGCAGCGTCGGTTTGACCTGCTACAGGTAAAAAATTGTATAAAAGGATATTTATAATGAAGAAATTTTTTAAGATTACGCTGTTAAGCGTGTTGGGACTGGTAATTATAGCCGGTGTGTTTATGTGGATAAAGTTTGGTTCGCTGGTGAAGGGGGCCATGTCATGTGAGAAACTTGATGACGGGCTGTATTACATGGAATACAAGGGCGACGACGGTTTTGATGAAATGATGAGTCGTGGCGGATGCGAAACCACAGAACAAATGGCGGACTATGTGATGGAATTCCTGTCAAAGGGATTCTATAAGCCTGAAGTAAAGCCCAAGAAAACCGATTTCGGATGCTCGGCACTTACGGCTGCCACACCCGAAGGAGGCGTGCTGATGGGGCGCAACTTCGACTATCCATCGGCTATCGGTGTCATCATGCATACCATCCCTGACCGCGGTTACGAATCAATCACCACCTTCAATGTAGAGTTTTACGGATTTGGCGAGGATTACAAACCGGAAGGATTCAAGAACCAGTTTATGGCGTTGACGGGGCTGTTCTGCGCGCTCGACGGTATCAACGAGAAAGGACTGGCCATAGCCGACTTGGTGGCTGGCGACTCCATTCTTACCCAACAGTGCACCAGCAAGCCCGACCTCACCACATCGGCAGCCATTCGATACATGCTTAACAATGCGGCCAACATTGACGAGGCACTGAAACTACTTGAAGACATAGACATGCATTCTGAAATGGGTTTTGCCCGCCATTATGCCATAGCCGACGCATCGGGCAGAAGTGTGGTTGTGGAATATGTAGATAATAAAATGGTGGTGACAGAATCGCCTGCCGTGACCAACCATTACCTGTGCGAGCAGAAGCATAATGTAGGATTAATAGAAGGCGATGACCGTTATGACCGTCTTTGCGAACGGTACAATCAAACGGGTGGCGTGATGAGCGAAAAGCAGTTGACCGAGGCCATCCAGGCCGTTTCGCAACCCCAAAGAGACGGTTTTCTGGGCACAGCCTGGACGATGATTATGGACCTTAAAAATCCGTCGGTAACCTACTATTCTCGCCGCCATTTCGATAAACCGTTCCACTTTGAACTTTCACATTCAAAATGAAATAGTAGTCAACGAATAGAATAGACAACTCATGTATAAATGTCAAGAGGATGTGACGAAATAGTCACACCCTCTTTTTTATTAACTCGTTGTCGTTATTTGAATTCGTATAATTTGCGGAATTCGTAGTAGATTCTAATCAATCGCTTTGAGATTGCGTTCTAATTGTGCCACGCTGCTGGCGCCGACGATGACGGAGGTGACACCTTGTTGGGCGAGCACCCATCGGAGGGCGTGCTCGGCGAGGGTATGACCGTTGGTGGCTGCTTCGTCGTTCCAGGCGCGCAACTGCTGGAGCAGTTCGGGTGTCAGTTCGTTGCTGCTGAGCGAGGTGTTGCGGCTCATGCGCGAGTCGTCGGGTATGCCGTTGAGATAGCGGTCGGTAAGCAATCCCTGCTGCAGGGGCGAGAACGAGATGAAGCCGATTCCGTGTGTGCGGCAGTATTCGAGAGTGCCGTTGTCGATGGGTTCCTGGCTCAGCATGTTGAGTTTGTCTTGGAAGATGAGCAGGGGCACGTCGCGTTCGCGCAGGTATCGGTCAGCGAATTTCAGCGCCTCGAGGGGCCAGCGCGAGATACCGATGTAGAGCGCCTTGCCCTGACGCACGATATCGACGAGTGCCTGCAGGGTCTCCTCCATAGGTGTTTCGGGATCGAAACGGTGACTATAGAAGAGGTCCACATAGTCGAGGTGCATACGGCGCAGACTCTGGTCGAGACTTGCCATGAGGTATTTGCGTGAACCCCAGTTGCCGTAGGGACCGGGCCACATGTCATAGCCAGCCTTACTGCTGATGAACAGTTCGTCGCGGAAGGGACGGAAGTCATCGTCCATCAACCTGCCCATCGTCTCCTCGGCCGAGCCGTAAGGAGGACCGTAGTTGTTGGCCAGGTCGAAATGGGTGATGCCATGGTCGAAGGCGTAATGCGTGATGGCGCGGCTGCGCTCATAGGGGTCGTTGCCGCCGAAATTGTGCCAGAAACCTAATGATATTTTCGGCAGAAGCACTCCGCTGTGTCCGCAACGGGTGAAAATCGTGTCGCTATTATCGTAGCGATGGGGTGAGGGGAAAACCTCACCCCCGTCTCCAAATGGAGGAGCATAGACAGAATAATGCATAGAGTGTAGGTGTTGGTTTAATAAAATAATTAATATGATAATTGACCGTTCTAATGGAGTAACTACTCCCTTCCCTCGGGGAGGGTCGTGGAGGTGTCTCCGGTGGGGGCTTCTATCAACTCCAGCAAGCGTTCTACGGCCTCTTCCTCAGGAATATTTTTCATGACGCACTCTTTGCCGCGGTAGAGGGATATTTTGCCACGTCCGGCACCCACGTAACCGTAATCGGCATCGGCCATTTCGCCGGGACCATTGACGATACACCCCATGATACCGATTTTCAGCCCCGCAAGATGACTGGTGGCCGCTTTGATGCGTGCTATGGTCTCTTGCAGGTTGTAGAGCGTGCGACCGCAACCCGGGCAGGAGATGTATTCCGTCTTGGTGAACTTGATGCGGGCGGCTTGCAGGATGGCGTCAGCGAGTGTGGTCAACAGTTCATGGCTATACTGTTCGCAACGAAGCACCAACTGATGCGCTTTATGGTCTATGAGCAGGGCACCGACGGCCATGGACGCTTTCAGTTGCAAGGTTTCCCAATCGGGTGCGTCAACATCGAGCGTGATAGTGTCGTCGTTGATAGACGCCTCGGCTTTTTGTCGCATCAGAGAGCATTCTGGGATGAGACTGACCAGTTGGCGTGCCACGGGAATCTCCGCCTCAGGTTCTTCGCTGAGGCTGACACGGATGGTGTCGCCGATACCCTCGGTCAGCAGCGCACCGATGCCCACGGCACTCTTGATGCGCCCGTCTTCGCCCTCGCCCGCCTCGGTCACACCCAGATGCAAGGGGTAGTGCATGTCCTCGGCATCCATGGTTTTGACCAACAGGCGCACCGTGGTGACCATGACCACTGTGTTGCTGGCTTTGATGCTGATAACCACGTCGTCGAACTGTTCGCGACGGAAGATGCGCAGGAACTCCATGCAACTTTCCACGATGCCCTCGGGCGTGTCGCCATAGCGCGACATGATGCGGTCGGAGAGCGAACCGTGGTTCACGCCGATGCGCACCGCTGTATGATGCTCCTTGCAGATGTTGATGAAGGGCACGAGTCGGGCCTCTATCTTTTTCAGTTCCTGCTGATACTCCTCGTCGGTGTATTCCAAATGCTTGAACTTACGGCCGGGGTCAACATAGTTGCCGGGATTGATGCGCACCTTCTCGCAATAGAGTGCGGCCACGTCGGCAGTATGGGCGGTGAAGTGCACGTCGGCCACCAACGGCTGCGGATAACCGTCGGCTTTCAGGCGTGCGGAGATATTCTTCATGTTCTCCGCCTCTCGTGTGCCTTGAGTGGTGAAACGCACCAATTCGCCTCCGGCATCGATGATGCGTTTGGCTTGTGCCACGCATCCTTCGGTGTCGTTGGTATCGACGGTGGCCATTGACTGGATACGGATGGGATTGTCGCCGCCGATGGCGATGTTGCCCACATGGCAGACGCTGCTAATTCGTCTTGTACTCATATTTTATTTCAGCCAAATCTTTATTTGCTTTCTCTATCTTAGCGCCAAGACCAGCCTTGTATGCAGCCACTTTCTCTGCTATGGCTGCATCGCTCAATGCCAGCATTTCCGTGGCGAGGATGGCGGCGTTCAGCGCACCGTTCACACCCACCGTGGCTACAGGAATACCCGGTGGCATTTGGATGATGCTGAGCATGGCATCGAGTCCGTCGAGCATGCCCTTGATGGGTACACCGATGACAGGCAGAGTGGTGGAGGCGGCGATGACCCCGGGCAGAGCGGCAGCCATGCCTGCTCCGGCTATGATGACTTTGATGCCGCGCCCTGCGGCGTTGCGCGCGAAATCCTCCACGGCAGCAGGTGTGCGGTGGGCCGACAGCGCGTTCACTTCGAAGGGAATATGCATCTCTTCTAAATACTTCATGGCTTTTTCCATGACGGGCAGGTCTGATGTGCTGCCCATGATGATACTGATGATAGGAGTCATATATTTGGTTTATGGTTTAGTGTTGAGGGATGAGGGTTTAGTGTTCTTTCGGAGTTTTGGAGTCCGTGATTGGGGGATGATCTGTCCGCAATATGAGTGGGTCATGTCTTTAATTACCCTGAATCAACTGATAAGCACTGATAGATGTGCCACGACGGCCCCGATGGCGAATCCGCCGACCACCTCGCTCAGGCTGTGGTAGCCGAGAAACATGCGGCACGAGCCGACACAGCCGCCCATGAAGAAGGCGAAACAAATCCACCAGACGGGGTTGAACATCATCAGGATGAACGAATAGGCGATGAGTGCTCCAGCCACGCCGCCCCATGCTGCGGTGTGCAGCGAGAAATCAAACCATTTCCTGATGAGAATATGCAGCACAAAGATGATGATGGCTGCCAAGGTGATGCAGGTGATGACATATGGCAGAAAAACGGCTTTCTGATGCAGATGTCCCAGCACCAGACACGTCAGTGTGATGATGTCGGGAATGGCTTTCATCTGGCGTATTTGCTGTTGGGGATAGACGTTTTTGTAATAGCGTCGATAAGCCTTGACAAGCACCACTGGCAACAAGAACAGGATGGTGGGGTAGATGACGTAAACGCTGAGCGACACGCCTTTGGCGAAAGCGCTGAGGATGCTATTCGACATACGTACGGGACTGAAGAACAGCAGCCATCCTATGATGCAACTGTAAATGGGGATGAGCAGGGGGTGGCTCACCCGGCAAAAAATCTTGGCGTAATATGACTTTTGTTCGTATGTCATGATTTTCTGAGCGATGCTTTGGGTATGTTGAGTTGTTCGCGGTATTTGTTGACCGTTCTGCGGCTGATGGGGTATCCTGCCTCTTTCATCTTTTGCGCGAGTGCTTCGTCGCTGAGCGGATGTTTTTTATCCTCCTCGTCGATGATGGTTTTCATTGCGCTTTTGATTTCACGTGTTGACAACTCTTCACCCTGATTGGTGACATAACGGGCGCTGAAGAAGTGTTTCAGCGAGAAGGTGCCCCAACGTGTCTGGGCATATTTCTGGTTGCAAACCCTTGAGATGGTTGAGATGTCGAGTCCCGTATGGTCAGCGATGTCTTTCAGTTTCATGGGCCGCAGGTCGGCATCGTCGCCACTGCGGAAAAAATCTTGCTGGACGTCGATGATGGCTTTCATCGTCTTGAAAAGGGTGACGCGCCGCTGCTTGATAGCTTCGATAAAATTCTTTGCCCTTTCCACACGTTCTTTTGTGTAGATGAGGCTGTCTTTCTCGAGGCGGTTGAGTTGGCTCTTGTTCTTGTAAAGGTCGATAGTCTCAATAAACGACGGTGCGATGTGCATCTCGGGGATGTTGCCCTGGTTGATGGTGAAAGTGATCTGTCCGTCATCGCTGGTATCGACAATGAAGTCGGGTGTGATTTGCTGTTGGCTCTTGCCAATGGCTTCATCAAGTGCAGCTCCGGGTTTGGGATTGAGTTTTTTGAATTCCTTGATCAGGTTGTCTTTCTGCTCATCGTCAAGGTGCAGAGCCGCTTGTATCTGGTCAACATGATTTTTCCTCAGTTCCTCAAAATAGCGGGTCACCACGGTGAGCATCTGTTGTTTGACGGGCGAGTCGGCTTTTCTGTTGATTTGCAGCAACAGGCATTCTTGCAGGTCTTTTGCTCCGATGCCGGGCGGGTCGAATGTTTGCAACAGGTGTATCATCTCGGCGATTTCCTCCTCCGTGGCGTCGAGATAATAGTAGATGTCGAGGTAGTCGCGTATCTCCTGAATAGTGGGTCGTAACCGTCCTATCTCGTCGAGCGAACCGATAAGGTAGGTCATGATGGTCTGTTGGCGCTCGTTGAGGTCATGTTCGCCCATCTGCTGATGGAGCAAATCATAAAATGACTCGGTATTCCCGAACACGGGTTCTGTATAATCTTCTGCCCATCGCGTCTGTGCAGGACTGTCCATCTGGTCGTCTCTGCCGATATTCTCTAATGCGTTGTTGAGTTCATCCTGTCGCTCCTCACGCTCGTTTTGCTGGTCGAAAGTCTCATTTTCTGGCGCATCAGGGACGAAATCATCATCGGGGGTAAAATCATCATCGGGCAGGTTCTCTTCCAAAGCACCGTTCTCGTTGAGTTCGTCTCTGACTTTCTCCTCGAACTGCACCAACGGCATCTCCACCAGTTTCACCATCAATAGTTGTTGCTGTGAAATCTGCTGCAGATTTTGTTGTGTCTGGGTTTGTTCCTGTCTGAATGATTGATCCATATCTTTTGTTTTTGGTTTAGTGTTTAGTGTAGAGGGTTTAGTGTTCTTAACACATCTCTTGTCTTTTGCCCCTCTAACGGTTTAGGGTTCTTAACATATCTCTTGCTTCTTACTTCTTGCCTCTTACTTCTTGCCTCTTACTTCTTGCCTCTTGCTTCTTGCCTCTTAAAACATCTCTGCCATGAGCGAGGCGGTGGCGGCCAATTTCTCAGCGCTGCCGTTGCCGTAGCGTTTCCATACATCCTCGCAAGCCGCGGTGAGAGGCGAGGGTGCTGGTTCAGGTCTGTTGAGGTAGGGGTCGCACCACTGATACACCTCCATTACCTCCACCACTTTCTGCGCTGTCAGTTTCATTCGGCGGGCCAGTTGGATGATTTCCGGTGTTTCCGGTGTCATCGTCACGGGGGTGAGCCTGAAATACTGGTCCAAGATAAGGATAAGCATAACGGGTGTGATGGGTTCAATGCCTTCGATGGGTTTGAAATCGCGCTCCCACGACTCGTTCATTTCCACACCGTCGTAGAAATCAGATGAACTGTTGAATCCTCTCATCTTGCGCCACAATTTGACGCCTTTGGCCAGTTTTTGTTTGTTGTTGCCGTAGGTCTCCCATAGCCGTTCGATGCGGGGGGTGGCCAATTGTCTGAGCAGAAACATCTTTTCGTAAAGCGTGTGGGGAGGTATATGCAGTTCAAGTGCGAGTTTCACCATGTTTTTTGAATACATGGGTTTTACGCCGACGGGTTTGCGCAGATACAACTGTATCAGCGGCAGCCAAAACTCATCTTCCCATTTGATTTTTCGTGCCATATGCGGAAATGGTTGATTTTTCTACAAAAATAATGCCAAAAAGCGAAATGTGCAAGAAAAAACTAATTTTTCTTGAAAGTCATTTCGGGTCATTAAAGACTTTAGGGACCTTTATGTCCTTAACGACCTTATAAACAGTCTGATTTCACCATCACGGCGATGGTTTTCAGGAGGAAATACGGTTCAGACATAAACATCCATCCGTGATAAGGGTTGGCTCTGCCCCATGAATTTTTGCAGATGTAGTATTTTTTCCCTTCATCGTCGTGGGCGATGCCGATGATTTCCATGCAATGGTCATTGGTGGTCTGGAAACGCTCAAACTGTGCTTGACGTTTCCGTTGGGTGACGGGTTCACTCTCGTCGTCGAGTTGTGCCGTACCTTGAGAGAAGTTAAACCCCCGCTCACTGATGTCACCCTCCCAACAAACGGGATGGCCTGCCCTGAGTGTGCTGTCAACCACGGCCTGCAAAGTGTCGATGGGCAGGTTGAGAAACGTATCGTGATAGCGGTTGTCGGGTACTTCCAACTCAAACTTTTGTCCGAAAGGATGGTGCGTGAATGATGTGAGCGCCGTGTATTCGTCGCGTCGGCACACGCTGTGGGCAAACTCATGCGGTGTATATTCACAGGAATACATGAAGACGTATTGCGGTGCGATGCCGAGCACTTCTTCGATGCGGTCGTCCACGTCTTTCATCATCCGTCCGAAACCCGACCGCTGTTGCCGATGGCTGTCCGTTACTGTGGTCAGCACCTTGGTCAATCTGCGGTAATCAGCACCCTTCTCTGCGTGAAACGTCTCATAAGGTTCGCAACCGTAGCGGTAAATCAATGTTGGCAACATCGTAATCATCCCACGCGTGACAAGAGGCTCGTTGCTGCGCATGTACCGGTTAGAGGATTGTTCGCGGAGAAACATATATGCCACGTAATCAGGGCTGAGATCCACACTGTCGCCCTGCATCAGATGCTCGGTCTCGATGGTGGCAAGCATGGCATACGCCCAGCACAAATCGCTTTTGCCCTGCGACTTCACAGGGGTGGTTTTCAGCAGCACGTCGGTGGTGAAATGTTTGGCCTTTTCTGTTTTCGGCGTCTGTTCTTGCTTACCGCAAGCCATCACCAGAATCATACAGGCGGCATATAGAAGCGTTCTTCTCATGAATGACGAATTTTTGTGCAAAGATAGTGTTTTTTGGGGATTATTGTGTACTTTTGCCCCCCGAAATGAAACAGCAATTATCAGATTTTGAGGTGATGGCGCCTGTGGGTTCACGAGAGAGCCTGATGGCTGCTATTCAGGCGGGTGCCGACTCGGTGTACTTCGGCATCGGCCAACTCAACATGCGCGCCCATTCCGCCAACGCCTTTACCATCGACGACCTGCGTGAGATAGCCGCCCTCTGCCAGCAGCATGGCATCAAAACCTATCTGACGGTGAACACCATCATCTACGGCGAGGACATCGAAACCATGCACCGGATAGTGGATGCGGCGGTCGAGGCGAACATCACGGCGGTCATCGCATCCGACGTGGCGGTGATGACCTATTGTAATCGCGTGGGTATGGAGGTGCACCTCTCTACCCAACTGAATATCTCCAATATCGAGGCATTACGCTTTTATGCGCAGTTTGCCGATGTGGTGGTGCTGGCGCGTGAACTGAACATGGAGCAGGTGGCCGAAATCTACCGCCAAATCGTCGAGCAGGACATCCGCGGTCCGCGTGGCGAACAGATACGTATCGAGATGTTCTGCCACGGAGCCCTCTGCATGGCTATCAGTGGAAAATGTTATCTTAGCCTTAACAACACCGCCCGCTCGGCTAACCGAGGCGAGTGCATGCAACTGTGCCGCCGCTCGTATGTGGTGACTGACGCAGAGACAGGCACACAACTCGAGATCGACAACAAATACATCATGAGCCCGAAGGACCTGAAAACCATCCGTTTCATCGACCGGATGATGAATGCCGGCGTCAGGGTGTATAAGATAGAAGGGCGTGCCCGCGGACCAGAGTATGTCTATACTGTCATACAGTGTTATAAAGAGGCTATCAAGAGTGTGCTCGAAGGCACTTTTACTGAGGAGAAGAAAGACGCGTGGGACGCACGTCTGGCGGCTGTCTTCAACCGTGGTTTCTGGGACGGTTATTACCAAGGGCAGACCATGGGCGAGTGGAACAAAAACTACGGTTCGAATGCCACCGAACGCAAGGTGTACATCGGCAAAGGTGTGAAATATTACTCTAAATTGGGAGTGGCGGAATTTACTTGCGAGGCTGCTGAGTTCAGCGTGGGCGACAAACTGCTCATCACAGGTCCTACCACAGGTGTGATGTATGTCGATGCCACGGAGATACGCTATGAGTTACAACCTGTAGAAACCGCCCAAAAGGGCACCCACATCTCCATACCCGTGCCAGGGAAGGTGCGTCCGTCGGATAAATTGTTTAAATTAGTTTCATCTCCCTCATAGGAAATCTTAGGAAATCCTAGGTGGTCCTAGGAAATCCTAGAGATCTTATTCCCAAAACGACCAAATATGACAATCAACGAATTACAAGACGAGGTGATAGAGGAGTTTTCTGACTTCACCGACTGGATGGACAAATATCAATTGCTCATCGATTTAGGCAATGACCTGGAACCGCTCGACGAGAAATACAAAACTGAGTCGAACCTGATAGACGGGTGTCAGAGCCGTGTGTGGCTGCAAGCCGATTACGACGACGGGAAAATCTGGCTCACCGCCGAGAGCGACGCGCTCATCGTGAAGGGTATCATCGCCCTGCTCATCAGGGTGCTCAGTGGGCATTCGCCTCAGGAGATTCTTGATGCCGACCTCTATTTCATCGAGCAAATCGGACTCAAAGATCATCTCTCGCCCACCCGCAGCAACGGTCTCCTTGCCATGATCAAACAGATACGCCTGTATGCCTTGGCGTATAAAATGAAAGGGTAAGAGGCAAGAGGCAAGAAGCAAGAAGCAAGAGGCAAGAGGCAAGAGATATGTCAAGAGCCCTAAACCCTCTACACTCAACCCTAAACCATTAGAGGACTATTGTCTCCACTCCTCCACTCCTCCACTCCTAAAAGAACCCTCAACCATTTTGAAAATGCGCAAACTACGTACCATAGAGATGAACCGCTTGACAGTGGAAGAGTTCAAGGCAGCCGAGAAGTTGCCACTCATCGTTGTGCTCGACGATGTGCGCTCGTTGTATAATGTCGGGTCGGTGTTCCGTACCTGCGACGCGTTTCGTGTGGAACGGGTTTGTTTGTGCGGTATCACGGCGTGTCCGCCCAATGCAGAGATTCACAAAACGGCTTTGGGCGGTGAGGATGCGGTCGATTGGCAGTATTTCGCATCGGCCGACGAGGCTGTATCTGCACTGCATGAGGAGGGCATGTTTGTCTTTAGCATCGAGCAGGTCGAGGGTTCCACGAAGTTACAACATCTGTCGCTTGACCCCTCTCGTCGTTATGCCGTCGTTTTCGGCAATGAGGTAAAGGGTGTTCGTCAAAGTGTGGTCGATGCCTCTGACGGTTGTTTGGAAATCCCGCAGTTTGGCACCAAGCATTCACTCAATGTCGCCAACACCGCCAGCATCGTTATTTGGGAGTTCGCACGTCATTTGGTGCTCAACGGCTGACCCGCCACAACAGACCCATTTTGTTTTTACAAGAAAACACCCGAAACCTTTCATTGAGGTATCGGGTGTTAGTGATATCAATGTTATTGATTTCTTAGAAATTCTTTCGAACGACCTGCCATTCAGGGAATGTCTTCTTCAAGTATTTGTCATTGAGGAAGAGGGCGGATTGCTTCTTTTTGCCTTTCAACTGCCATTCGAGCCATTTCACCACGGCCTTGGCATAGTTGCCGCCATGTTTCTCATAATAAGTGCCGTTATGACCATCCTTCGAGTTTAACATCACTACGGGGATTTTGTCGCCCAGATACTCGTAATCCATCTGCGCATTCTCGTAAGCTATGTCGTCAGGGCCACCAATCATATAGAACATCGGAGTGTGAATTGTTTTGAGCGTCTCCTGTGTCGAACCCATCATACTCATGTCGCCGATGCCTGAATTCAGCATCACGCAGGTGGTGATACGGGTATCGTAGGCTATGCCTAGCACCTGAGCGCCACCACATGACTGTCCCATGGCAGCCACATGGCGGATGTCGAGACAATGGTAGTATTCAGAGCCGGGAGCGACATTCTGTTCTGTCAACCAGTCCAGAGCCTCAAGCAACATTTCAGGATAGGTCTCGATGAAATGCGGTGTGGGAATCTCTTCGCCATTCTCGATTTTCTTATTCATCTCTTCTATCCGTTTCTCCGTCTCCTCCTGAAGAGCCTTTAGATCTTCCTCGGTGTATGGCAGTATCTTTTCGCCGTTGGCCATGATTACTTCGCCTTTGGTCTTAGGATAGTTGGCTCTCAATACGTCTCTCCATTGTTCCATCACGTCGTCTTCGTCGTAAGGACCGATGGCGGCTATCACATAGCCATATGATGCCACCTCGCTCAATAGCAGACGCATCTCCACATTGTTGTTATAACATGCGCCGTTGGCATAAACGATTACGGGCAAAGCACCGTTCTTTTTTACCACTTTTTTCAGGTTCTGCGGACGATATATCGTGAACTTCGGGCAAGAGGCATCTCCTACCACTTCCGACTTGAACGGTCCCGTACCACCATCTTCCACTATTTGTCTTTGGGTTGTCTGGGCGTTCATCAGCCCCACGCTTGCAAGGGCCATCACCGCTGTCATTAATAATTTCTTCATTCCTTGATGCTTTTTGGTTAGTCGATAAAGATAAAAAACAATCCCGTTTTTCTTCCACATAATAACGTAGAGAATGTATCTGCTCTAAAGAAAGAAAGGGAGAAAATAGAAGACCTTCGTCCGTCGATGCTATGATGCTTGAGATGAAAGGTCTTCTATCTTATGTCTTCGTGAAACTATTTCACGTACTCAGCGAAATCGGTCAGGTGCATGTCGCCCTTGCGTGCCAATGTGTCGTGCATGGCGAAAGCGGCGGGCAGATAGTGGTGGGTATGACCGCCCTTGGCAATCTTCAGGTAATCCCACAACAGTTGTTTGTAGTCGGGGTGAGCACAGTTCTCGATGATGCACTGTGCGCGCTGCATGGGGCTCTTTCCACGGAGGTCAGCCACACCCTGCTCGGTGATGATCACGTTCACGTCGTGCTCGGAGTGGTCTTGGTGGCTCACGAAGGGTACGATGCTCGAGATGAGTCCGCCCTTGGCTGTTGAGGGGCAGGTGAAGATACTGATGTAAGCGTTGCGCTCGAAGTCGCCGCTGCCGCCGATACCGTTCATCATCTTTGTGCCGCTGATCTGTGTGGAGTTCACATTACCGTAGATGTCGCACTCGATGGCGGTGTTGATGGCGATGACACCCAGTCGGCGGATAATCTCCGGACTGTTGGATATCTCACTCTGACGCAGGGTAAGGTGGTTGCGGAAGTGGTCCATGTTGTCATATACCTGCATCAGGCACTCGTTGCTCACGGTGAGCGAGCAGGCAGAAGCGTCTTTCACGCGGCCTTCGAGCATCATGCCGATGACAGAGTTCTGAATCACCTCGGTGTAGATGTTGAAATCGGGCACATGCTTGTCCTGACCCAGTGCGCCGAGGATGGCGTTGGCTGTCGAGCCTACACCGCTCTGCAAGGGGAGGAACGAACTGGGGATGATGCCGCGGTGCATATCTTCTACCAGGAACTCAGCGGTCAGGTAACCAATGCGGTCGGTCACAGGGCTGCTGTCGGAGAAGGCGCGTGCCTCGTCGGGGATGTTGCACTCCACCACACCCACGATTTTCTTCGGGTCAATCTCCACATAGGGCTTACCGATGCGGTCGCTCACATGCTCGATGGGGATGGCCTTGCGGTAAGGCGGGTCGAGCGGCTCATAAACGTCGTGGATGAATTTGGCGTTAGGATTGTGGAAGGAGTTGAGTTCCAGAATTACATGCTTAGCCAAACGAGCAGCCGTGGGGCTGATGCCACCGGCAGCAGTCAGATAGGCACGGCAAATGTCTTCGCCCTCGTCGATGTCGCACACTTCAAGGATAGCCCAGTCCACATCACCATAAAAACCGTAGCGCAGTTCTTGTGCCATGTGGCTCAGGTGCAGGTCATTGTAGGGAATCTCACCCATGTTGACATGCTTACGGAAATCGGGGTTGGTGGTGTAGGGTGCGCGATACTTGATGGCTTGCGCTGCAGCCAAGTCGCCGTCGGTGCTTTGTCCGGTGGAGGCTCCAGTGAAGATGCCCACCTTGAATTCGCGTCCGGCCTCATGCTCGGCCACTGCTATTTTAGCCAACTCCTTTGTGACAGCCTTAGCCACACCAGCGGGTGTGAAACCGCTCAATGCCAGGTTGTCACCGTTTTTAATCATTGCTGCCGCTTCGACAGCAGTCATACGTCTATAAGCCATTGAATAAAAAGTGTTTAATGAGTTTTTCAAATTTCGGTGCAAAGGTAGGTAATAATTACGAAATATGAAATATGAAATACGAAATATTTGCTGAAATACGAAAAAACGGCTGATATTTTGCGTATTAGCCGATTTTGACGTAACTTTGCACGATAATTCAATTCATAATTGACAATTGACAATTCACACTGCTCCCTCCCTTGGGGAGGGCCGGGGTGGGTTATTCACAATTCAAAATATGACACAACAGCGACTGATTATCTATAACACCCTGAAACGGAGTAAAGAACCCTTTGTGCCGCTTCATGCTCCCAATGTGGGGATGTATGTCTGCGGCCCCACTGTCTATGGCGACCCCCATCTGGGTCATGCGCGTCCGGCCATCACCTTCGATGTGCTGTTCCGCTACTTGAAGCATCTCGGCTACAAGGTGCGTTATGTGCGCAATATCACCGACGTGGGCCATTTGGAGCACGATGCCGACGAGGGTGAGGATAAGATAGCCAAGAAAGCGCGTTTGGAACAGTTGGAGCCGATGGAAATCGCCCAATATTACACCAACCGCTATCACGAGGCGATGAAAATGCTCAACGTGCTGCCCCCGAGCATCGAACCGCACGCTACAGGTCATATCATCGAGCAGCAACAACTGGTGCAACAGATACTCGACCATGGCTATGCTTATGAGAGCAACGGCAGTGTGTATTTCGACATCGAAAAATACAATAAAGACCATCACTATGGCATCCTCTCAGGGCGTAATCTGGAGAATGTCATCAACGAGTCACGTGAACTCGACGGGGTAGGGGAGAAGCACAATCAGGCCGATTTCGCCCTTTGGAAGAAGGCGCAGCCCGAGCATATCATGCGCTGGCCCTCGCCCTGGAGCGACGGTTTCCCCGGATGGCACTGCGAGTGCACCGCCATGGGTCGCAAATACCTGGGCGAGCACTTCGACATCCACGGGGGCGGCATGGACCTCGTGTTCCCGCACCATGAATGCGAGATAGCACAGGCTGTTGCATCACAAGGCAGCGAGATGGTGCGCTACTGGATGCACAACAACATGATTACCATCAACGGTCAGAAAATGGGTAAGTCGCTCGGCAATTTCATCACGCTCGAGCAGTTTTTCACGGGCAACCACCCGACATTGGAACAGGCCTACTCTCCCATGACCATCCGTTTCTTCATTCTCTCCGCCCACTACCGTGGTACGGTCGATTTCTCCAACGAGGCCCTCAAAGCCAGCGAGAAGGGGCTGGAGCGCCTGCTCAACGGGCTGAGTGACCTCGAGCGTATCCAGCCGGCAAAGGCTTCTGACCCCGCCACGAAGAAAACCGTGAGCGAACTGCGCCAGAAATGTTATGACGCGATGAATGATGACCTGCAGACCTCTATTGTCATCAGCCATTTGTTTGAGGCATGCCGCGTGGTGAACACCGTGACGGCCCATCAGGCACAGATTGACGAGGCCGATCTGAAGGAACTGTCTGAAGTGATGCACCTCTTCGCTTGCGACCTGCTGGGATTGCGTCAGGAGAAGGACAACACATCCGACAAGCGTGAGGAAGCTTTCGGACGGGTGGTGGATATGGTGCTTGACTTGCGCGCCAAGGCCAAGGCGGCCAAAGACTGGGCCACAAGCGACCAGATACGTGATGCCCTCGCCGACGCCGGTTTTGAGGTGAAAGACACCAAAGACGGCGTGACCTGGAAACTCAAAGTATAAATCAGCCGGTTTTTCCGGTTTTTCCGGTTTTTCCGGGCCATCCGGAGCAGCCAGACTATCGATAATACCCCAATAGCAATTATAATATGGCAAAAATCAGTGAATGCCCGTCTTGCGGCAAGATGATATATTCGCATGCGGCGATGTGCCCCTATTGCAAGAAAAAGACCGGATTCCCGCCGGCTCCGGCACCTGTGGAACAGCCGAAGCCGCAACCCGCTCCGGCGCATGGGAAGGCTAAGACGGTCAAATCCTTTGTCCGCCAGCGGAAATATAAGACTGCGACTTACGTCAAGGCCGCCATTATTGCCTTGCTTGCCATCGCGGTGCTCATTCTTTATATCAACGTGCAGATGATGAACCGCCGGCAGTTGAGTCTGGGCTCGACCTTTGACCACACCACCCGCGAGGTGATTGACAGCATGGCCAATGAGGTGTTGCAAACGGGCATCGTCGTGGCAAAATTCTATGAGCGCGACCGCCATTCGCTGATTTATCTTGAGGAGGGCCGCCTCTATGAGTTCGATGCCTACACGCGTGATTCGAAAGAGTTGAAACTTGAAGAACACAACCCTGCAGCCGTCGTCGATTACACGGGCAGCGGCATCCTGCAGGCCAATATCTCGCCCGACGAGAGTTTCATCGTCATCATGGCATCGAGAAACACAGGCAACACCGAGTGCGGACTGTACCGCATGGATGCCAAATCGAAGGCCGTGAGTGTCATCGACCGCGGTAAGGTGATATTCGAGAACAATGAGTATCGTGTGGAGAGTGGAGGCCGTGTGGCACGTTATGACATGGAGGGTACGAAACTGGCCGGCCTGACCATAGAAGAGGCCGAGGCACTGCCCAAACCCAAACCTGTGACTGAGAAGAAAGAGGAAACCACGGAGACGCAACAGGAGGATAAACCCACCGAGTCAATGGTGGAACATCTGCAACCCGACCAGGTGGATATCGTGAAGAAGGTCGTGGCACCCTCAGAGATTAAAATATCGCCCAATGTGGTGCCTGAAGTGCCCACCGTGCCTGTTCAGAATAAATAGTCATTTCCGAGCCGGTTGCCACTGATAACGACGACACATGACATTGAGTATATTCACTCCGCTGTTAGAATTTTTTACCACCCCCGATAAAGAGTGGTCGATTGTGACGATGCCTTTCATGGTGTTGTTCATCGTCTTCTTTGCCATTTATATATGGCTCAACCGTTCGCGCCACACCGCTATGTTGGTGTACGTCACGGTGTTCAGCCTGTTCTTCGCCTTCAAGGCCAACGGATTACTAATGCTGTTGCTGCCGCTGACGGTCTTTTTGTCTTGGAAACTCACCGAACTGGTGCGCCAGAGCGAAGGGAACCGGCGTAAATGGCTCATGATTCTGACGGTGGTGGTAGAATTGCTGCCCCTGCTCTATTTCAAATACACCAATTTCTTCATAGAGGTGTGGAATGAGATGACCGCGTCGAATTTCTCGCCACTGTCCATTCTGCTGCCCATAGGCATCTCCTTTTATACGCTTCAGGCCATCAGTTACACGGTCGATGTGTATAAACGCCGTTTCACACCCGAGGTGTCGCTCTTGGAGTATGCTTTTTATCTTACATTCTTCCCCCTTCTCATGGCAGGCCCCATCACACGTGCCGAGGTGCTCATACCTCAGATACAGGAGCGCAAACCGTTGGAGGAGAAAATGATTTATGCGGGTCTGTGGCTGATTATCGTAGGACTGTTGAAAAAAGCCGTGGTAGCCGATTATATTGCGCAATACAACAACTGGATTTTTGACGACCCCACAGGTTATTCGGGTTTTGAGAATGCCATGGGTATCTTGGGCTATTCGTTGCAGATTTTCCTCGATTTCTCAGGTTATAGCGACATGAGCATCGGTATCGCGGCTGTCATGGGATTCCAG
>JAEEGL015365824.1_pt1 | contig 18117 bp, 16 predicted proteins | sample 9134231 | NCBI WGS metagenome assembly JAEEGL01 (sample SAMN16246548, study PRJNA631951) | gut metagenome | biome: gut microbiome; feature: rumen; material: fiber-attached | host: Bos | place: Iran: Karaj | collected 2018-10 | reverse complement strand
TCTGGACATAACATCGAAGGAGATACTCGAGAATGCGCTGAATTCCTATGAAGGTACAGTGCTCTATGTATCTCATGACCGTTATTTCATAAACAAAACTGCCACGAGGATACTCGATCTTACCGAGAGAAAGCTTGTGCCTTATATCGGCAATTACGACTATTATCTGGAACACAGGGATGTGGTCGAAAAGGCATACTTAAGAGGCACTTTGAACGATAATGACGGCGTTTCGGTAAAAGCAGAGACCGAGAACAAACTGGACTGGAAAGCACAGAAGGAAGAACAGGCAAGACTTCGCAAAAAGCAGAACGAGATCGCAAGGATAGAAAAAGAGATCGCTTCTCTTGAAGAAGAAGGCGCCTTTGTGGATAAGGAACTTGAAAATCCCGCTTATTTCACCGATCATGTGAAACTCGGAGAACTTACGAAACGGAAGAATGAGATAGAAGAGAAATTGCTCGAACTAATGGACGAGTGGGAAAAAATAAACGAATAACAAAAGCATAACTTACAAAAAAGGCGAAGCACATATATGCTCCGCCTTTTAGTTTTTTAGTATAAAGGATGCTTGTCGGTAAGGCCTTTAACGATCGCCTTAACTTCCTCGGCCTTTTCGCCTCTTGAATCGATCGCGAGAGCGATTGCCTCGGCAACCTGATCCATATCGGCTGTGTTGAAGCCGCGGGTCGTAACCGCTGCGGAACCGAGACGGATACCGCTTGTAACGTTCGGCTTAGCGGGATCCTTGGGGATCGCATTCTTGTTGCAGGTAATGTTGACAGCATCGAGGAGATGCTCGGTCTCCTTACCGGTAACGCCCTTGCTGATGAGGTTAACAAGCATAAGGTGATTATCTGTGCCGCCGGATACCATATCGAAGCCGCGCTTCATAAGTCCGTCGCAGAGAGCCTTGCTGTTGTCAACGATGTTCTTTGCATATGTCTTGAAAGAAGGATCGAGAGCTTCCTTGAAGCATACGGCCTTTGCTGCGATAACGTGCATAAGAGGGCCGCCCTGGATTCCGGGGAAGAGAGCCTTGTTCAGCTTATGCTCGGTTGCGAATTCCTCGGAGGAGAGGATGATACCGCCGCGGGGACCGCGAAGTGTCTTATGTGTGGTGGAAGTCGTGATATGCGCATAAGGAATGGGAGATTCGTGAACTCCGCCGGCAACGAGGCCTGCGATATGAGCCATATCAACCATAAGGATTGCTCCTACTTCATCTGCGATCTCTCTGAATCTCTTGAAATCAATTGCTCTGGGATATGCGGAAGCGCCTGCCACAATGAGCTTCGGACGGCACTCTTTTGCGATCCTTAAAACTTCGTCGTAATCGATGAAGCCGTTTTCGTCAACACCGTAAGGAACGCAGTTGAAATATGTTCCGGAGAAGTTTACCGGGCTTCCGTGTGAAAGATGGCCGCCGTCTGCAAGGCTCATGCCCATAAATGTATCGCCGGGCTGAAGAAGAGCGAAGAATACGGTCATATTTGCCTGAGCGCCGGAGTGGGGCTGTACGTTTGCCCATGTGCAGCCGTAGAGCTTCTTGATCCTCTCGATCGCAAGGTTCTCGGCGATGTCAACACATTCGCAACCGCCGTAGTAACGTTTTCCGGGATAACCCTCGGCATATTTATTGGTAAGATGGCTTCCCATAGCTGCCATTACAGCCTTGCTTACGAAGTTCTCGGAAGCAATGAGCTCGATGTGGTCTCTCTGACGCTTGAGTTCAAGTGTCATGGCATCGGCAAGTTCGGGATCCGCTTTGACTATATCATCAAAATCAAACATACTTATTCCTCCGTCTGGAAATTTTGATTTATTGTATCACAGTAACGAAGAAAAAGCGAGACAAATCCGATTAAACATTCTAATACGAATTATAAGCAGACGTTAGGGTGAGAAAGCATATCCTTAAGCACGGGCTTCGTTGACTTTTTTACTTATTAATGCTACAATATCTCTTTACATAATAGGGTTGTGCATGGCGTGACCTGTTTTCAGAAGAAGGTAAGAGATGGAATTTTTAAAACAAATGTTTATGGGACAAGGCGAATATATCATGAGGCTGTTGCTGGCTTCGGCCTGCGGCGCGGTTATAGGTCTTGAGAGAAGCAGAAGACAGAAGGAAGCCGGCCTCAGGACGCATATTATCGTATGCCTCGGCGCGGCTCTCATTATGGTCATTTCGAAATACGGATTTTTCGATGTTGTAAAATTTGACAGCGTACAGGTGGACGCATCACGTGTTGCCGCAAATATAATCACCGGCATATCCTTTCTGGGCGCCGGCGTTATCTTCCTGAAGGGCACATCCATCAGAGGACTTACGACATCCGCGGGACTCTGGACGACATCAGCCTGCGGTATGGCCATCGGTGCAGGGCTGTATGCGGTCGGCATCTTCACGACGGTATTTATGGTCGGACTTCAGTATTTCCTGCATAAATACAATCTGAGCTCCGAAACGATCGCCGCAACCGAGATCAGGATCATCACATATGACAAGCCGGGCATAGTTGAGCAGATCAAAGCTTATTTTACGGAGAACGATGTTGAGATAGAAGAGTTCAGCATTAAGAGAAAATCGGACGGTACTCTTGTTTACGATACGGTCGTAAAACACCTTAAGCCGGACGAAATGAACCATATCACGACGATCTTAAATGAGATACCCGAGGTAATGGAGATCAACTGCAATCAGTAATCTTATATTTTTGTTGAATAATCAAAGAAAGTGTTTTATAATTCACGGGATGTTACGGCATCCCGTTTTTTTAACCTGTTAATATTTGATCGGAGGGCATATGGAGAACTACAAAAAAGAGTTTATTGAATTCATGGTTGACTGCAATGTGCTTAAGTTTGGTGATTTCACGCTGAAGAGCGGAAGAAAGTCACCGTTTTTTATGAATGCCGGCGCCTATGTGACCGGAGGCCAGCTGAAGAAACTCGGCGAGTACTATGCAAAGGCCATACATGACAATTTCGGAGACGATTTCGACGTTCTCTTCGGACCCGCATACAAGGGCATTCCGCTCGCTGTTGTTACTGCGATCGCATATTCCGAGCTTTACGGACGCGAGATCCGCTATACATCCAACAGAAAAGAGATCAAGGATCACGGCGACACGGGTATCCTTCTCGGCAGCAAGATCCAGGACGGCGACAGAGTCGTAATGATCGAGGATGTTACCACATCCGGCAAATCCATGGAGGAGACCGTTCCCATCGTAAAGAGCTGCGGTGATGTGAAGATCGTCGGCCTTATGGTAAGCCTTAACCGTATGGAAGTCGGCTTGTCGGGAACAAAGGCAGCGCTTGACGAGATCACGGAGACTTATGGCTTCCCCGCAAGAGCCATCGTAAATATGGAAGAGGTTACCGAGGCGCTCTACAATAAAGAGTGCAAGGGCAAGATCCTGATCGACGACGAGATCAAGGCTCGTATCGACGCTTACTATGCCGAGTACGGCGCAAGGAGATAATATGAACATCATTAAGAAAGACATAACGGTAAAAGGCTTTACAGCAAAGCTTACGGGCTATATCCTCGATAATTTCAACGAGATAGACATAAACAGAAAAAGAAGTACCATACTGATCTGCCCGGGCGGCGCATATGCCTGGACTTCGCCCCGTGAGGCAGAGCCGATCGCTATGAGATTTGCATCGCACGGTTTCCAGTGCTTTGTGCTGGATTATTCCTGCTCGCCGACCGGAGCAGAATATCCGGTGGCTCTTTCCCAGGCCTTGCTTTCGATAAAGACGATCAGGGAACATGCGGACGAGTGGCACGTCGATCCCGAAAAGATCGCGATCTGCGGCTTCTCTGCTGGCGGTCATCTCGCTGCCAACGTATCCTGCGATTACAATAATTCCGAAGCACTGGCTCTTATAGGCGCAAAGACAGACGAAGGAAAGCCCAATGCATCGGTTTTATGTTATCCGGTAATATCATCCGGTGAATATGCACATAAGGACAGTATCAAAAATCTTCTCGGATCAAAGTTCAGTCCCGAGATGGAAGAGTATGTCTCGCTTGAAAAGAGAGTAACGGAAAACAATCCTCCGACCTTCCTCTGGCATACATTTGAGGACGGCTGCGTGCCCGTTCAGAATTCCCTGCTTTTTGCCTCGGCGTTAAAGGAGAAGAATGTTCCTTTCGAACTTCACATTTTCCCGTCCGGAGGTCACGGGCTTTCACTCGCGGATCCGGAAACAAACCGCGAATGGGGAAAACACCTGCTTGAAGAGATCAGGCAGTGGCCTGAGCTTGCCTCGGTGTTCCTGAAGAACCTTTTCGGGGAATAAATTTTGTAAAAAATGTGACAATATCTTATCAAAGTGCTATAATAATCTCTGTATACCAACATGCAGGTCTGTATGCCTTTTAACGGCTAAATCGTTTCGTATACAAGCCTGACGGCGGAATCGATATTATTAGAGCACTATTTTTTTACGAGGAAAGACATGAAGAAGGTTAACGGTATTCTCATTATAATAGCGGTTCTCAGCATAGGACTTCTCGGTTTTATCATATATGCCACCGGTCTTATATCGCTGCCCGGTGAAGAAAAACAGCCGGAAGATATCCAAGAGCAGTACAAGGATGACTATGACGAGGACTTTACAAGAAACAGAGAGATCGTTGCAACCATATCCGAAGGTCTGTTCCCCTATAAAAACGTTCAGGAAATATATTCATACGAGTTTCAAAAGCAGGTGCGCGACAAGATCAATATTCTGAAAGAAGTGGGAGATTACAACGAGGATAACCCGCTTCTGATCCTGAATCCTTTTTGCACCAATACCCAGTCTTTATATGCATATTTTAAAACAGATGTTCCCTGCGCAGTATCCTATACGATACATACCTCTGCGCTTACTTCTTATGCGCCGGATTTCGGCGGTTTTGTAAATGCTTCCTCCGAAATGAGAGTGCTGTCCGACGGTTCCACGGCTATGGTCGAGGATTCCTGCATCCACGAATTTGCGATCACGGGCCTTGTTCCGAACGAGACGAATATCATTACGCTCCATATGGTTGACGAAGCCGGAAACACAAGGATCCGTACATTCTATTACAACTTCGGAGACATCGTTTCAAAGGATGAGGAAGCGATCAAAGTTGCGGCCGGCACAAAGATCGTAAGAGATGAGATCACAGGTCTGGACAACATTAAGAATGCAAGCGATGTTACGCTCGAAGAAGGCTTATATGCCGTATTCGGCAAGGAAAACGATTATGCCCCCTATGTAAAGATATATGATAACGACGGCTTCATAAGAGGTGAGATCCCGCTCGAGGAGTGCTTTGCAAAAAAACTTTTTGTGAGGGACGGAGAGATCTACCTTTTTGTTTCTTCGAAGAAACTTGTTAGGATGAACTCTCTCGGCGAGGTTACGCACATCTACAGGCTCAATGATTATACGATCACGGGCGATTGGTGCCTGGACGGAAACGGCAATATTCTCGCGGCGGCGACGCGGGATGACAGAAGCGCCGATTCCGAGAGGGACTGCGTTATCATCATAGATTTTACCGATGACGACATCTATATGCTGCTGGATTTCGCAAAGCTTATGACGGAATACCATGTAAGGCGGCAGAATGCGGACTGGATCGGTATTTCGGGCATATCCTATATGGGCAACAATTCGGTCATAGTATCTGCCGACAAGCTTGATTCCATGATAAAGGTCAGAAGGATATACAACGATCCCAGACTTGTTTTCTTTGCGGGAGATCCTTCGGCTTTAAGAGGAACGAAGTATGAGGCAATGTATCTGGACAACGAGGGCAATTTCGCCTTCTCGACCACGACTGAGGTTGCCGGTTACGAGGAATACGACAAGATCAGGCAGTCACGCCAGTATATCTGGACATTGGACAGAAACCTGAACTACAAATACGATAAAAAAGAGGAACATTTCGGCTTTTATATGAAGTACCTTACGGACGAGGACGAAAAGACCGTGAGGATAGCCGAGACCGTAAAGCTTCCCGAGATCACGGAGGAGACCTGCCTGTTCAGATTCAACGACAACTGGCTCTTCGTAAACGGAACGGAAAGCGTATTCTACGAATATGACAAATGGTTTGATCTGATAGCATCCTTCACATTCACGAGGCCGGAAGTCAGAAAGACTCTGGAACAGCTTGATTATGAAGAGGACAATCCGCCGCCGGACAATACGGTGACATACGTGGGGGTATGCAAGTTCGATCAGTACGATTACTTCCTTACAAAAGAAGTGGTCGTATATAAAAACAGCGCTTCGGCCGGAAAACTTTTTTCGGAAGAAGAGGCTTCGGAATAACAGAGGTATTGATGGGAAAAAGATTATTTATAGCGGAGAAACCAAGCGTGGCGCAGGAATTTGCCAAGGCGCTGCATGAGGATTTTGCCCGCAAAGACGGCTATCAGGAGTCGACGAACACAGTGGTTACCTGGTGCGTGGGTCATCTTGTGACTATGAGCTATCCCGAAGTGTATGATCCCGCGCTCGCAAAATGGAGATTCGAGACCCTTCCTTTTTTGCCGAAGGAGTACAAGTATGAGATCATACCCGCGGTAAAAAAGCAGTTCGATATAGTGAAAGGCCTACTGAACCGGGCCGACGTGGATGTGATCTACATATGCACGGACTCGGGAAGAGAAGGAGAATACATATATCGGCTTGTGGATATGATGGCACAGGTGCCGGCATCGAAGGTCAGGAAGAGAGTCTGGATCGACTCGCAGACCGAAGAGGAGATAAAGAGAGGGATAGATACAGCAAAGACATGGGATGCATATGACAATCTTTCGGACGCCGCTTTCCTGAGGGCAAAGGAAGACTACCTTATGGGAATAAACTTCTCAAGAGCGCTGGCTATCAAATACGGATACAATGTAAAGAGCTTCCTTAAATCGGATACACCCAAGACTATAGCTGTAGGCCGTGTTATGACCTGTGTTCTCGGCATGGTAGTAAAGAGGGAAAGGGAGATCAGGGATTTCAGGGAAACGCCGTTCTACCGCGTTGTAATGAAGACAGAGGCGGGCTTCGAGGCTGAATTCAGAGCAGTCGAGGGAAGCAGATATTTCAACACTCCTTTTATGTATAAGGAGAACGGCTTCAAGGACCGTAAGACAGCTGAAGAACTGATCGAAAGCCTTAAGGGGCGGAATGCCGTTGTGACCTCTTTCGAAAAGAAGGAGGAAAAGAAAAACCCGCCGCTCCTTTATAACCTTGCGGAAGCGCAGAATGACTGTTCGAGACTTTTTAAGATAAGCCCCGACGAAACATTAAAGATCATACAGAGTTTATATGAAAATAAACTGGTGACATATCCCAGAACCGATGCGAGAGTGCTTTCCACAGCTGTCTCAAAGGAGATCGCGAAGAACATCGCGGGACTTAAGAACTTTGCTCCCTTAGCGGAGTTTGCGACTGAGATACTGGACGGTAAAAAGTATGTCGGCCTTGCAAAGACAAGATATGTCGACGACAAAAAGATAACAGACCACTATGCGATCATACCCACCGGACAGGGCCTCAACGGCCTCGGAAAGATGGGCTCCCTCGAGCAGAAGGTATACGAGCTGATCGCAAGAAGGTTCTTAAGCATATTCTATCCGCCCGCGGTTTACAGCAAGGATTCGATCGTGCTTAAGATCGGGGACGAAAGCTTTTTTGCAAGCTTCAAGGCATTGAAAGACGAGGGCTATTACAAGGTGGCCGTCGTGAAAAAGAAGGACACCGCAAAAGCGGAGGATGCATCCGAGGAAAAGAAGAAGGATGACGAAGCCGAAGCGGAGATATCGACAGACCAGCTTGCAAATATCAATAAGATCAAAAAGGGCGACGAGTTAAAGGTCGAGTCGCTCGAGATCAAGGAAGGCAAGACATCGCCGCCGAAGAGGTACACATCCGGTTCGCTGATACTCGCAATGGAAAATGCGGGACAGTTCATAGAGGATGAGGAACTCAGAGCGCAGATCAAGGGTTCGGGCATAGGAACCAGCGCAACAAGGGCGGAGATACTGAATAAGCTTGTTACAAAGGGGTATCTGAATCTGAATAAAAAGACGCAGATATTCTCACCCACAATGTTCGGAGAGATCGTGCACGAGGTCGTTGCGGGCTCCATCTCATCACTTCTTGCCGCGGAACTCACGGCAAGCTGGGAAAAAGGACTGACGCAGGTGGCTGAGGGACAGATCACCGGAAAAGAATATATGGAAAAACTCGAGAGTTATGTCTCAAAGATGGTTGAAAAGGTCAAGACCTCAAATAACGGCACGGCTCTTATGAATGCTTTCAGAAGCGTGGAAAGGAATTACAAATGATCACAGACTACAGAACCGAAAACCTTTTTCAGACCGACGAATCCATTGCGATAGGCGAGATCAGAAAATACGAATATCCCTGGGAGATACTTCCTCATATAGGAGAGATAATACTTAAGATCGGAGCAGGACTCGGAGACGATTACGAGAAGCGCGGTGAGAATATATGGATCCACAAGACGGCGGAAGTCTATCCTTCGGCATATATCAAAGGACCCTGTATTATCGGAGCCGAAGCGGAGGTGCGTCACTGTGCATTCATAAGAGGAAATGTCCTTGTGGGAGCAAAGGCTGTAGTCGGAAATTCCACAGAACTTAAGAACGTTATTCTCTTCAACAATGTGCAGGTACCTCACTACAATTATGTCGGTGATTCGATCCTCGGTTTCAAATCCCATATGGGCGCGGGCTCGATCACATCGAACGTTAAGTCCGACAAGACGCTCGTTGTTGTGAAGGACACCATGGGCGGAGAGAAGATCGAGACGGGCTTAAAGAAGATGGGCGCCATTCTCGGCGACAACGTGGAAGTAGGCTGCGGTTCCGTGCTGAACCCCGGCACCGTTATCGGAAGTTGGAGCAACATTTATCCCCTTTCTTCGGTAAGAGGCTGCGTTCCGGGCGGAAACATCTATAAAAATCAGAACGAAATTGTAATGAAAAGATAAGAGGACTTTATAATGAGCGATGAGAACAAAGAAATGACAATGGCAGATTTCGACAAGGAGATTAACGGATCCTTCAGAGCCGTAAATCCCGGAGATATCGTTACGGGTACCGTAATAGGCATATCCGATACCGAAGTCACGCTTGACCTGAATTATTATGCGGAGGGCATCATAAAGGCGGATGAGCTTTCAAACGATCCCCGCTTCTCGATCAAAGGAGATGTTGCGATCGGAGACGAGATCCGCGCGCTTGTCCTCAGAGAGGACAGAAACGGAAATATCCTTCTTTCAAAGAAACAGGCGGAGGATATCCTTTCATGGGAAAAACTCAAGACCATGATGAAGGAAAAGACCGTATCATCCGTAAAGATAGCGGAAAGCACCAATGCGGGCGCAGTTACATATCTTGAAGGCATAAGGGCATTCATTCCCGCTTCAAAGCTTGCGCTTCAATATGTGGAGGATACGTCTTCATATGTCGGAAAGACGCTGGATGTTATCGTTGTGACCGCGGATGAGAGCGCTAAGAAACTCGTGCTTTCGGCAAAGGATGTTTTATATGACAGGGAGAGGGAGGAAAGAAATTCAAGGATCGCCCGTATTCCCGTAGGTACCGTTGTTGAAGGTACGGTCGAGAGGATGGAGCAGTACGGAGCCTTTGTTTCGATCGGAAACGATCTTCAGGGACTTCTCCATGTTTCGCAGATCTCCGATAAGAGACTTAAATCCCCCAAGGAAGTGCTTGAACTCGGACAGAAGGTGAAGGTCAAGATCACCGATGTCAAGGACGGCAAGATCTCACTTTCGATGAAGGCCGTTATGGAAAAGGACGAGGTCGAGGAAGAGGCCGAGGAAGCACCGGCAGAGTATATGTTCGGAGACGACGAGCCCGTCACAATGGCAAGTCTGTTCGCAAACATAAAGCTTAAGAAGTAGAGGACGCGGGAAGAATAATTTACCTTGCGGATCGATCGGAAAATTATTATACTTATCTTTTAAGGACAGGTTAAGCAGACCTGATATGCAAAGGCAACGGAGGAAAAAATGGAATTCAGCAAAACCGTATTGAGACATGTGTATATTGACGTGAAGGTTAAGGACTATATGCTCGAGGAAGTCAGTCTCTATCAGATCGACTACAAGGGCGATAAGAGCTTCAGAAACGAGGAGATCGTTTATTCCCAGCCTTTACCTGGCAACAGCACCGATGATGAGGGCAATCCGATCGCGGTTCCGGCGGAGCCCGTGGACCTCAGGGATATGTTCTTCGAAAAGATCGTGGAATACAGAAACTCCGGTATTCAGACAAGATTCTTTGCGATAAACGCAAGAGAGGTAATGATGAACTTGCTGGAGCCCTTAAAGAGCGTAAATCCCAAGGCAAAGCGCATGTTCAACGAGATCGCCGACGAGTGCCTTCCTCACGAATGGCTCACCGACTGCATAAGCATGCTGAGAGTCATTCCCATGACGGATTTTGACGAGATACCGGAAATGAACGCCGGCGTTCGCAGAAGGCTTAAGGAAAAGTTCCATGAAGTCGCAAACGAAGTTAAGAGGGAGAAGAAGACGCATATCTTTGCGACTTATGAGACTCCCGCGACCGGTCCCGATCTTGTATTCTGCATAACCGACGAGAATATGAACATCATAGAGGACAGAAGGCTTCACGGCCGCATTGATGACGATATCATCGTATCCAAGGCTACGGATTTCATCAATAAGTATTCCGATGCCGATATCCTTATCAATAAGGCAGACAGCAGACTTTACAGCCTTTTCAGAAAGGTTGAGAGCTTCACCGCCGAGAATATGCCGAGAGTCATCTACTCGATCGAGAGTATGCTGACAGCGCTCGGAAAGACAAACGCGACAACAAACTTCGAAACATACAGAGACTATATCAAAAATGCCGAGGATCTCAGATTCGGCAGATTTGACGACAATACCATCCACAGCATCCACACTTTCAGACTTCCTTTAAGTTATAATTCGGAAAGCGCCTGGGAGAAGAATTTCTCGGGCAATACTATGTGGAAGAGCGACGATCCGTACGGCATCTCCTATACCCTTGTCGGAGATAAGAACGACAGGAGCAGGAAGAACGGTTCTTCCGAGGGCGGCGACGAGATCTACGGAAAGCTGTCCGTTGAAAAGGATAAAGAGAGATTCGTTTTAAGGGTAAGCAGAGTAAATGTCAAGAGATACATTTCCGGTTATGCTGTTCTGACCGTTGAAGCCGAGAACCATTTCTATCCCGGCAAGAAGGATATGGAACGCATAAACGAGCTTTGTTCTTCGCTTTGGAGATCAAAGCTCATCGGAGACAGCTATCCCGACGTTCTGAATATACAGATGAGATGCGGAGAGAAGGTTTCCTCCTTCGAAGCGGATCAGAGAAAAGAAGGAGATACATCACCCTGGATCGCGCTCCTCTTGAATCTCGGTAGAAAGAAGAGCAATTCGGGCACTGCAAGATTTACGACTTCCACCCTTTCGGACAAGATGTTCGCAATGATCGATGAGGGTGATGTTAAGCGCATTGAAAATGCAAATGACGAGATCATAAACAAGTGCCTCATAAAGAGCGAATATCTGCTCCAGCTTGAAATGTACCTCGCGGAAGTACTTGCTCCCGTGGGAAACAGAGGCTTCGGCAGCCTGACACGCAAGCAGAAAAAGCAGGTAAAGCTTGTTGCAGGCGCTCTGGCTTATGTTGTCGGTTCCTATTGCTACAACGAGGAGCAGGGTGAATATGCCGGCGCTTACAGATATGTCAATAAGATCAGAAAGATTAGGGAAACCGAAGACAGGCTTGAGAGAAAGCTTGATCTGCTCTACGAATAAGACTTTACGGACGAGGTGACAAAGATGGGTACAGAGATTTCGGCAGCTGTGATAAGAAGGCTTCCGCGCTATTACAGATATCTTGGAGAACTTATGAAACACGATGTGGTCAGGATCTCCTCCAAGGAACTAAGTGAAAGAATGGGAGTCACTGCATCGCAGATACGTCAGGACCTCAATAATTTCGGAGGCTTCGGCCAGCAAGGTTACGGATACAACGTGGAGTATCTGTACACTGAGATAGGAAAGATACTCGGACTTGACAAGAGCAAGCAGATGATCGTTATCGGAGCGGGCAACCTCGGAAGAGCGCTTGCCAATTATTCCGATTTCGAGAAGAGAGGCTTTATCATCAAGGCACTTTTTGATGTTTCGTCCAACCTTGTCGGAAAGAACATAAACGGTATTCCCATCCTTCATATGGACAAGGTTCCGGAGTTCCTGAAGGAGAACAGGGTCGATATCGCAGCCATCACGATACCGAAGGATTCGGCGCCGAGGGTTGCGGCAGAGCTTGTAAAGGCGGGCATCAAGGCCATATGGAACTTTGCTCCCACAGACCTTTCGCTTCCGGATACCGTGGTACAGGAAAACGTGCATCTTACGGAAAGCCTTATGAGACTTTCTTACAAGCTCAAGGCTTCAGAGGAATAAGCTATGAAATATGCGCTTAATGCTTCACAGGCAAAGGAAATAGACAGATATACCATAGAAAAGATAGGCATACCTTCGGTCGTGCTTATGGAAAAAGCGGCTATGGGTGTTGCCTATGCCGTAAGGGAAATGGCGGATCACTCGGATGCGGTCATTGCCGTATGCGGCACAGGAAAAAACGGCGGTGATGCGATCGCGGCCGCAAGGATACTTGCTATGGCCGGATACTCCGTTAAGCTTCGCATCCTCGGGGACTTAAAAACAGCGGCTCCCGAGATGAAGAAGCAGCTTAAGATCGCGAAAAATGTGGGCATTAAGGTACTTAAAAAGGTGAACTATGCGGATTTCAGGATAGTTATCGACGGGATCTTCGGCATAGGTCTGTCCAGGCAGATCACCGGTGACATATACAAAGAGATAGAAAAGATCAATGCGGCAAGGCTCCGCACGGTGGCGGTCGATGTACCGTCCGGTGTGGGAGCGGATGACGGCCGCATTTTTGGAATTGCCGTAAGAGCGGATGTGACCGTTACATTCGGAAGCATAAAAACAGGCTGCCTTCTTTATCCCGGTGCGGAATATGCGGGCAGAGTGGTGATCTGGGACATAGGCACCAACAATTCGGTCCTGGAAGTCCCGCCCACCACGTTTTATTATGATGAGGATCCCGAACTGCTGCTTCCCGCAAGGAAGGCAAACAGCAATAAGGGCACGTATGGACGTGTACTTGTGGCCGCAGGCTCAAAGAATATGGCGGGAGCGGCTTATCTTGCCGCGGCGGCCGCATACAGGATGGGCGCGGGACTTGTGCGCGTGCTCACGACATCGGATAACCGCGAGATCATCCAGAAGAAGCTGCCCGAGGCCGTACTTACGACATATGAGGTTACGGAAAACGGAAGCCTTAAAGAGGAGAGTATCCCCGACATAAAGGAAGCGATCGAATGGGCATCCGTCATCCTTATCGGCCCCGGCATCGGACAGAAGGGCGCGGCTGCGAGCATATTGAATTATTGCTTAAGCGAATGCAACGTTCCGCTCATCATCGATGCGGACGGGCTCAACATTCTCGCACGTCTTATAACCGAGAAAGCAGGTGCCGGCGCGACATTTGAAGAACGCATAAAGGTGCTTTCGGATATGCTTCCTTCGGGAACCATACTCACTCCGCATAAGAAGGAACTTTCAAGACTTACGGGCGTATCTCTTGCGGAACTTTCGCTCTGCTTATGGAGTGCTGCGGAAAAATGTACCGACGGTAACGAACTGATCTTCGTTAAGAAGGATGTCAGGAGCATAGTCTCCTTCGGAAATTCGAATTATATCAATGTCACAGGCAACGACGGCATGGCAACCGGAGGCTCGGGCGATGTGCTCGGAGGTATAATTGCGGGCCTCATAGCTCAGGGGGAAAGCAGGAAGGCTGCGGCTATGACCGGCTGTTATATACACGGACTTGCCGGAAACGCTGCCTGCGCAAAGACGGGAGCGCGTTCCATGCTTGCGGGAGACATTCTTGAAGCAATACCCGGGGTTATATCCCAAAATACAATAAAGAAAGAAAACTCAGGTAATGAATGACAACTTTTATCGCGTTCAGGCAAATATAAATCTGGACGCCATAAGACAAAACATTGAAACAGGAAAAAAACTGCTGAAACCCGGCACTCGCATGATGGTCGTGGTGAAGGCGGATGCATACGGACACGGTGCTTATAATATCGTTAAAAATATTGACGATATAGCGGATGCCTATGCCGTTGCGATACCCGAAGAGGGCGTGGAATTAAGGAAAAAAGGCGCGACGAAAAAGCCGATACTTGTGCTAGGCTACACTTTCCCGGAACTTTGCAGGGATGCGATCATCAACGACATAGCGCTCGCGGCTTTCGATTATGAGACCGTGAAAGCATATGACGAGGCTGCGGCTGAGATAGGAAAGAACGCGGTGATCCACATAAAGCTTGATACGGGCATGAGCCGCATAGGCTATCAGTGTGATACCGAAGAAAACATCCAAAAGAGCATAGAGGACATTAAAAAGATACAGACGCTCGGCCATGTGACCGTTGAAGGCATGTTCACCCACTTCTGCAAGGCGGATGAGGCGGACAAGACCTTCGCGAGAGGCCAGCTTAAGAAATATCTGGATTTTGCGGACAGGCTTGAGAAGGAAGGGATAACCATACCTGTAAAGCATGTTTGCAACAGCGCAGGCGTGATCGATATCCCCGAGGGCGACCTTGATATGGTGCGCTTCGGCATTACCACATACGGAATGTATCCGACGGACGATGTTACGAAGGAAAGATGCCCCGTTATCCCCGCAATGGAGATAAAGACGCATATTTCCATGATAAAAGTGCTTAAGAGCGGTACGGGCATAGGCTACAGCGGTACTTATGTATGCGAGGGCGACCGCAGGATCGCAACCATACCCGTGGGCTACGGAGACGGCTTCCCGAGAGGCCTTTCAAATCTCGGAAGGGTTTTGATAAACGGAAAGTCCGCGCCGATCAGAGGGCGCATATGCATGGATCAGTGCATGGTGGACGTTACGGATATACCCGATGCGAAGGTTGGTTCGACAGTTACGCTTATGGGCAGGGACGGAGACGATTTCATATCCGCCGAAGAGATAGGCAGGACGGTCGGAAACTCTTTCCACTATGAGGTCGTATGCGATATATCGAAGCGTGTGCCCAGGGTTTATTACCGCAACGGAAAAGCGGTGGCTGTGGCGGATCACTTTGTTTCGGACTGAGATCTGTAATGAACCCCGGGGACGGGGTTAGGGGGTCATTTTACAGGATCCCGACAGCGGAAACGATGGAAATGAGGATAAGATATGAGAACAATGGATAAATTCAAGATGGAAAGACCCGGTCAGGTGCAGATCGGGGATATTGTAGATATAAGAGAAGGATCTCTTCCGAACTCGGTATTTTATTATGTTGCGGAGCCCGCTATCGCTATGAGCGCGAACATATCACTCAGCGAAAGACTGCTGGACCGTAATGGAAACGTGATAACCAAGGGAAAGGTTACAGCCATAGACAAGACGGACAGAGGATATTATCTTACACTTGAGTTCGAGGATTGATATCCGGACAGGTGAACGGTTTTGAACATACCATTTGAATTACAGGAAGCAACAGATAAACTATTGGAGGGACGCAGTATCTTAAACATAAGAAACTGCGTTTCTTCAATATGCGGAAGATATGACAGCGAATCGGGACAGGGCAGGGTGCTGGTTAAGAACAGCGAGGAAGCCGTGAGCTATGCGATAGCGCGTATGCCCGGGACCTACGGCGCGGTGAGAAGCGCCCTCGAAGCATTTGCCGAAAGCACGGATTTTATGCCCGAAACTCTGACGGATATCGGAAGCGGTACAGGTGCGGCAGTATGGGCCGCGACGTCGGTATATGACTTTAAGAAAGTGACCTGCTTCGAGAGAGAGCGCAGCATGGCCGATATAGGAAAGTATATGCTGTCTTACGGCACACCTGCTATGAAAAACGCTGCGTGGATCCTCGGCGATGTAACAGCCAATGGGGACGTTTCATTTTGTACAACCAAAGGGGATATCGTGACGGCATCCTACATTATGAACGAGCTCAGACCGGGCGACAGAAAAGGCTTCCTGGATCTTCTGTGGAATCTCTCCAACAACGCGATCATCCTCGTGGAGCCGGGAACAAAGGAAGGCTTCGGGAACATACGGATGGCGGCGGAGTATTATAAAAGTCTGGGCGGTACGATCGTTGCGCCCTGCACGCATATGAATGCATGCCCGCTTCCCGATGACGACTGGTGCCATTTCTCCTGCCGCATTCAGAGGAGCAGAACGCAGAAGTTCGTGAAAGGCGGTGATGCGCCGTATGAGGATGAGAAGTTTTCCTATCTTGCGGTAATGAAGACTGCGAATGCGGGAAACGAAGGATATTCAAGGATAATCAGGCATCCGATCATAAACAAAGGCTATATTGAGCTTAAGACCTGCTCGGGAAACGGCATAGAGAACATCAAGGTCACATCTCGTGATAAAGAGCGGTTTAAGGCTGCGAAAAAAGCAAAGTGGGGAGACAGGATATGAAGATAATTGTCTGTGTTGACGACGATTACGGCATGCTTTTTAATAACCGGCGCGTAAGCCGGGATAAGGCCGTGACCGAAAAAATATATGAGATCGCAAAGGATAACAAACTGTGGATCGGACACTTCAGCGAAAAACTGTTTGAGACCGGCGTGACGGTTGACGACGATATGCTTGAAAAGGCCGGAAAAGAGGATTTCTGCTTTGTCGAGAATATGCAGACAGAGGCTTTTAAGGACAGAGCGGACGAAATCTATTTATTTAAGTGGAACAGACGTTATCCGGCGGATCTTCATTTTGACAGGGAGATCCTTGACGCTTATTACTGCGCGGAAACGGAAGAATTTGCGGGAAATTCCCATGAAAAGATCACACTTGAGAGGTGGACAAAATGACTAAGAAAAAAAGTACAAGAGGGAAGGGGAAAAAGGCTTCCGCAAAGAGAGTAAAAGGATCGGTTTCCGTTGCACTGTGTCTGCTGCTCGCCATACTCGGAGTAATACTCGGCACAAATGAAAACGATCCCCTCGGCATAAGGGAATTCATAAAGACAAACATACTTTCGGAAACCTCGGACGAACCCGCGGGAATAAATGTGGACGGAAGCGGCATTACTGCTTCGGATATCCCCTCATATGCGGGAAAGCCGTATGTGGCGGTAAACGAGAACGAGCCGTTTTTTACGGCAGACGACTTAAAGGAAGCGGTGGCTTCTTATGAAACATATTCAGATCTGGATTCCTTAAAGCGATGCGGTCCGTGTGAAGCAAGCGTCGGCAAGGACATAATGCCGACCGAGGACAGAGGAGAGATAGGCTCCGTAAAGCCCTCCGGCTGGGTGCAGGAAAAGTATCCGGGAATAGTTGACGGAAACTACCTTTATAACAGATGCCATCTGATCGGCTATCAGTTGACGGGAGAGAACGCGAACCCGAAGAACCTGATCACAGGCACGAGATACCTGAATGTGGACGGTATGCTTCCGTTTGAGAATATGGTTGCAGACTACGTAAAAGAAACAGGAAACCATGTACTCTACCGTGTGACGCCGATATTTGACGGAGATAACCTCGTGGCCGCCGGTGTGCTCATGGAGGCGAAGTCCGTGGAGGATGACGGCGACGGAGTGCTGTACTGCGTATTCTGCTACAATGTACAGCCGGGCATAGTGATCGATTACAGCACCGGCAAAAGCCATAAGGAATAACAAACCTCAAAACACATCGGAAAGCGAGAAAATGCACTTTTCGATGTGCTTTTTTCTTGCTTTTGTGCGATGATCACATCGAAAATCAAGAAAAAGCGAAAATCGATGTGATTATGTGGGCTCGGAGGGATAAATACACATCGGAAATCAAGAAAAAGCGAAAATCGATGTGTTTATGCGAGAGAGAAGGCGAAAATACACATCGAAAATCAAGAAAATGGGAAAATCGATGTGATTACAAACAAAAAAGCTGAAACACTGTATTTATCAGCATTTCAGCAAGAAACAAAAAGAGCGCGA
>JAEEGL011136435.1_pt1 | contig 18117 bp, 14 predicted proteins | sample 9134231 | NCBI WGS metagenome assembly JAEEGL01 (sample SAMN16246548, study PRJNA631951) | gut metagenome | biome: gut microbiome; feature: rumen; material: fiber-attached | host: Bos | place: Iran: Karaj | collected 2018-10 | reverse complement strand
GTCATGGCTTAATGAGACGACGACGAGCTGAATCAACGCTCTGTCTCCCCCCGACGCCATACGGATCAGGAGGTGGGCAGCAGGCTCGAGCTCAACCAGGTGAACAAGCATGCGGCTGCCCTGAGGATTGCCCGCTTCAAAGCCAGCGTCGACAGCGTGGTGGACAACTTCGAGATCTGCTTCAAGGAGCTCTTCAAGGGCGGACACGCCAGGCTCGGCCTGGAGGATCCGGAGCATCCCATGGAGAGCGCCATAGAGATCGAAGCCCAGCCTCCCGGCAAGAAGCTGCAGAACATAAACCTCCTCTCCGGAGGAGAGAAGACCATGACGGCCATAGCCCTCATGTTTGCCGTCCTCAAGTCCAAACCCACCCCGTTCTGCATACTGGACGAGGTGGAGGCGGCCCTTGACGACAACAACATAGAGTGCTTCGCCGCCTATCTGAGAAAATTCACCGACACCCAGTTCGCCCTGGTCACCCACCAGAAGGCGACCATGGAGCACGCCGACGTGATGTACGGGGTGACCATGCCCGAGCACGGGGTGTCAAAGGTGCTGTCCTTGAGAGTAGGGGACGAATTCCCCGTGTAGACCGGCCTTATGGCGGAAACGGCAGACTGAATGGCAGAAAAGAAAAGATCCTTCTTCGGAAGGCTCGCGCAGAAAATAGAAGACGTCCTGACCTTCAGGACCACGCCCGACGAGGAGACCATAGACGAGCTCGAGGAAGTGCTCATCTCCTCGGACCTGGGCATGCAGACGACCATGGACATCAACGACGAGCTGAGGGCGCGCATCAGAGCCCAGTATCTCAACACCGGTGAAGAGCTTAAAGACGCTCTCAAAGACATAATAACCGACATGCTCGACAAGAAGGAGAGGCTGGCCCTTTCAGACGAGACCCCGCTCATCATAATGATCATAGGGGTCAACGGGGTGGGCAAGACCACCACCATCGCCAAGCTGGCCTATCGCTTCAAAAATGAAGGAAAGTCGGTGCTGCTCATAGCGGCCGACACCTTCAGGGCCGCCGCCGCCGAGCAGATCTCGGTCTGGGGCGAGAGGCTGGGGGTGCCCGTAATAAAGCACAAGGAAGGCGCAGATCCTTCAGCCGTCATCTTCGACGGCCTGGCTGCGGCAAAGGCCAGGAACACCGACGTGATCATCTGCGACACGGCGGGCAGGCTCCACAACAAGACAAATCTGATGAACGAGCTGGCCAAGATGAACAAGGTCATCTCGAGAGAATATCCGGACGCCGCAAGGGAGACCCTGCTGGTTCTGGACGCCACCACCGGCAAGAACGCCATCTCCCAGGCTAAGGAGTTCGGGAGCGTTGCGGATCTTTCCGGGATCATCCTGACCAAACTTGACGGTACTGCCAAGGGCGGGATAGTGATCACACTTGCCGATGAGCTGGATCTTCCGGTCAAGTTCATAGGCGTTGGCGAAGCCATGGAAGACCTCAAGGTCTTCGATCCCAGGGACTTCGCCGAAACCATATTCGAGGGGTAGAACACATGGAAAAAGACTACGGGATAGAGTACGAAAGGGAAGTTCTTGCGGCCTTCGACCGCATGGCCAAAAAGTACGAAAACCACGAGGCTGAGGCCCCGGTCCCTGAGGCAAAGTCAATAGACGACAGGACCACCAGGGTATTCACCAAGGAGCAGGAGGAGAGGCTGAACGGCATCATCGAAGGCGTTCCCGCAGAGGAGACCGCCGCGGCCGCCGCAGCTTCGGTTTCCGCTGCCGCGGAAGGCGCCGTATCAGGGGAAGAAGCGCTTTCCGGCGCTGTTTCGGAGGATGTAAAGCCGGCTTTGGAAAACGCCGTACAGGAGGCGAAGGCTGAAGAAAGGACCGGATACGCTGAGGCAGCAGGTCTTGCCGCGACCACGGTCATGGCTCCTGTCGAAAAGCGCGAAGCAGGGCCCGAAGAGGATAAAGCCGAAAAGGATGCTTCCGCAGAAGGCAAGGCTGAAAAGGACGCTTCCGAAGAAGAGAAGGCTTCACCCGCGGTTCCCGCCGCCGCAGCAGCAGCCGTAAAGACAACATCCGGCGGCAAAAAGAAGGCCGTAAAGAAGTCCGGGAAGGCTTCCGCCGAGACCAAAGACGGCAAAAACGGCAAGAACGGAAAGAAGAAAAAGAGGAGAAGGCACAAGTTCTGGGGCCTCAAGATACTCTACTGGCTCTTCCTCCTCTGCATAGTCGCCGCTATGGGCGCAGCCGGCTACGTGGGCTACAAGGTCCTCGATATCATCAGGGACACTCCCGAGATCAATCCGGACAACATCTATGACCTTCTGGGCGAGAACTCGGTGCTGCTGGACAGCAACGGTGAGTTCCTCGAAAACATATACAGCGGAGGCGCCCTTAGGACGAACATAGAGTTCAAAGACCTGCCGGAAGACCTGATAAACGCCTTCGTCTGTACGGAGGACAAGACCTTCTGGGACCACCACGGCTTTAACTTCATACGAATAGTGGGCGCCGTGGTCCAGAAATTCAGCGGCGAAAGCTCCAGGATAGGCGGCACCTCTACCATAACCCAGCAATTGGCCAGAAACCTCTACCTGGCCGACGTCAAGAGCGAAAGAGACATGACGAGAAAGATCAGGGAGGCATATTACACCGTCGTAATTGAGAATACCCTGACCAAGAAGCAGATACTCGAAGCCTACCTCAACACCGTATACATGGGCTACAACTCCAACGGCGTCGCGGCAGCCGCCGAGGCGTATTTCTCGAAGGACGTTCAGGATCTGAACCTGGTGGAGTGCGCGGCTCTGGCGGCTCTTCCCCAGAGCCCCAACACCTACGCCCCCATAAAGAGGGTCGCGGCGAGCAGCGTCGAGAATCCCGAAAGCCTTGACATCATCGCCAAAGACGACAACTGGATCATCTACTTCAACGACGCCAGCAAGGACCGCATCAACCTGGTGCTCTACAACATGCACGACCAGGGCAAGATAGATGACCGCACCTGGACCCGCGCCAAGGCAGACGGCATCAGAAAGTACATAAATCCCGGCGCCAGCGCCACCACATACAGCAAGTACTCCTACTTCGTAGACTACGTTAAGGACACCGTACTGGAGGATATCCAGAACTACCTGGGCTATACCTACGAGGAGGCCACCAGGCTGCTGTATCAGGGCGGACTCACCATAAACTCCACCCTCAACACCGCCGTACAGGATATCCTCGAGGAAGTCTACGCCAACGAGGACAACTTCCCCGACGTGGGCTCCTTAAGAAAGGACAAGGCCGGGAACGTCCTCTACCAGGAGGGCAGCAAGATACTGCTCTACAGCAAGTCCAACATGTTCAACGAGGAGGGCGACTTTGTCCTCAAGCCCGAGGAGTTCAAGTGGCAGGACAACGGAGACCTGCTGATCTACAAGGGCAACAGGCTCAACATCTACAACACCACCGTTGGCGACAAGACCGACTACAGCATAGAATTCAAGGGTTTCTACGAGGTGGAGAACAAGAAGTTCTACAGCTGCAGCGGCGGTGCCTGGGCGATCGGAGCCGACTACAAGACCAGAAACTCGGAAGGCGACGTCATAATCAGCGCCGAATACTTCAAGGCCAAGCCCGAAGCCTTCACTAAGAACAGCAACGGCACCCTGACCTTCAGCCAGGATTACTTCAGCCTGAACCAGAGGATACTCCAGCCCCAGTCCGCCATGACCATAATGGACTACACCACCAGCCAGCTGGTAGCCATGATAGGCGGCCGCGGGATCGAGGGCAAGCTGCTCTTCAACAGAGCGACCTCGCCCCGTCAGCCGGGATCCTCGATCAAACCGATCTCGGTCTATTCCACCGCCCTCCAGGCGGGAGCCGATGGCAAGGGCAATTTCACCGCCGCCATGCCCCTGGACGACGCTCCGACCAAGAGGGGCAATAGCGTATGGCCGAAGAACTGGTACTCGGGCTACAGAGGCATGACCAACCTGCGCCACGCGGTTGAGCAGTCCATCAACGCCTGCGCCGTGCAGCTCTACCTGCAGCTCGATCCTCAGATGTGCATAGACCAGCTGCAGGGCATGGGAGTCACCAGTCTCGTGACCACCGGCACAGTCAACGACATGAACGCCTCGGCTCTGGCCCTGGGCGGCATGACCCACGGCATCTCGCCCCTTGAGATGACCGGAGCTTACGGCACCTTCGGAAATTACGGCATATACACCGAGCCCATCTGCTACACGACCATCATCAACAAGAGGGGAGACGTCATAGTCGAAAAGAAGCCCATAACCCACCAGGTCATGGGCGAAGCTGCGGCGTCTCTGATGACCGACATACTGAGGACCACCGTTACCAACGGCCTGGCTTCCAACGCCAAGATGAAGAGCTCGGAGACCGCCGGCAAGACCGGAACCACCTCCGAAAAGTACGATATCTGGTTCTGCGGCCTCACCCCCAAGTACTCCGCCGCGATCTGGATAGGAAACGACGTCAACATATCCTTAAGACAGGGCAGCTCCAGCGCCGTTACCCTCTGGAAGAAGGTCATGGACCCGGTATGCTCTCTGGACGGGGATTACAAAAAATTCGAGATGAAGGGCGAGTTCAGCCGTATGACAGTGGACAAGTATTCGGGCAAGAAGCTCGGGCCCAATTCGGGTCTCGACAGCCGCGGTTCCGCCCTCTCCGAGATATTCATCGCGGGCACCGAGCCCTCTGAGACCGACGATTCCCACAAGATCGTCAACGTCTGCGCAGAGACCGGATACCTGGCGACCCCCTACTGCGACAACGTCATCCAGAAGGTGGGAATAGTAAGGCCCTGCGGCAGTTCCTGGGAGAAATTCATCGTTGATACCGGCATGAGGGCCAGCGTAGGCCTGCTGCCCGACGCCAATTACGACGCTCCCGACTTCTACTGCCCGGTGCATAACCCCGACAGGAGGCAGTACCCCGTCTCGCCCATAGGCAGCGGCATTGCGGCCTACAATCCCATGGACATAGCCCCTCCCGAGCCTGAAGATCCCGAAACCACAGAGGGGACCGAGCCCGTCGATCCCGAAGGCGGAGGCAGGGGAGAGGATCCCAACGATCCCAATAGCCAGGTCATCGAACCCGGAACAACTGAACCGGGCACCACCGAACCCGTAACCACTGAACCGGGCACCACCGAGCCCGGAACCACTACCGAGCCGGGTACCACCGAACCCGGAACCAGGCCCGAGCCGGGCACCACGACCGAGCCGGGCACCACCGAACCCGGAACGACTGAGCCGGGCACTACCGAGCCCGGGACTACCGAACCCGGCACTACCGAGCCCGGAACCACTGAACCCGGCACTACCGAGCCCGGAACCACCGAGCCGGGCAGCACCGGCGAGTGGACCCAGGTCCCCGACGAGCCTCCCGCGGGCGACGACAGGACCCAGGCCCCCGACGCGGGCGGCAACAACGACAATACTCCCCCGGGCAATAACGAGGGAGAAGTCATACACAACTGGTAAGCATAAGACCGCAGACAGGAAGAAAAGGGCCGGAGAAAGCATAACGCATCCGGCAGGGAGGCAGGAGAATGAAAGTATTGTTTCTGGGGGACAGCCACACCTATTTCAACGATATGCCCATGCTCTTTTCCCGCATGTACGGCCAGTTGACCGGCGAAGACGCCGAGGTCACCATGCTGGCTTACGGCGGCAGGACCCTCAAGTGGCACTACGACGAGTACATGTCCCTGCGCTTCGCCCTTGAGTACGGCAATTACGATTACTGCGTGATACAGCAGCAGGCCCATCCCTTCCCGGGCGAAGAGGTCACCGCTCCCTACATGGAGAAGATCGTCGCAATGTGCAGGGCGGCGGGCGCCGAGCCTGTGATCTACATGCCCTGGGCCGAGAAGAAGATGCCCGAAAACGCGGCCCTTCACTCCGCCCTCTACAGGAAGCTGGCCGAAAAGGAAAAGGCCATGCTGGCGCCCGTCGGCGAGCTCTTCGAGAGAGTGAACGACGAGCAGCCCGGCATAGACCTTTATTTCAGGGACGGGGAACACGCTTCCCCCCTCGGAGATTACATGATCGCCCTGTGCTTTGCGGCACTGATCTCGGGCAAAAAGGACCTGAGCTGCGTCGATTCAAAGGGCATAGACTTCAGGATCGACTTCGACCGCGAGGCGGGAAGGATAATCCCGCCCTGCGGCGCAAAGGAGGCAGTGACCGACCTGGACCCCGAAAAGACCGCTTATCTTAAGAAGGTCGTCGAGGAAGCCCTGGCTTAGAAGGCCGTTGAGGGCAACCAGGCTTAAAAGGCCATGGAAGGGTACCCCGGCCGGAGCATTAAAAAGCGGCCCTTAAGGGCCGCGTACATATCATCGCTTCAAAGGCGGATGGACCTAAATGGCTCCCATCTGCCTTTTTGCTTTAAGTATCCTTCTGACGCTCCCGTCTATGCGTTCCTCCGTGAGCCTGCCGTCCTCTACCGCCTTGACGACGCCGTCGAAAGCCTGTCTGTAGTCTTTGGGCATGAGCAGCATGTCGGCGCCGGCTTCAATGGCCAGCACGGAGGCCTCGGCGGAAGTGTACTTTCTTGTGATGGCGCCCATGCTCAGGGCGTCGGTGATTATGACCCCGTCGTAGCCCAGCTCTCCCCTCAGCTTTTCGGTGAGCAGCATGCGTGAAAGGGAGGCCGGGGTCTTGTCCCCCGTGACCGAAGGCGCCGAGATGTGGGCCGCCATGACGAAATTGGCTCCCGCCTCTATGCCGGCTTTGAAGGGAAGCATCTCGCAGGAGAGCATCTCCTCCCAGGTCTTTTTTGTCTCTGCGTAGCCGGTGTGGGTGTCGGCCGTGGTGTCCCCGTGACCGGGGAAGTGCTTTATGCAGCACATCACGCCTCCGGCCTGCAGGCCTTCGCAGGCTGCCGCGACCATCGAGGCGGCGAGGGCAGGGTCGCTGCTGAATGCTCTGTTCCCTATGACCCGGTTCTTAGGGTTGGTGTTCACGTCGGCAACGGGGGCAAAGTCCAGGTCGAAACCGTTATTGTCCAGATATGCGGCTATGGTCTTTCCGATCTCATAGGCTCTGTCGGTGTCTCCGCTTTTTCCTATTGTCTCCATGGCGGGAATATTGGCTATGCCGAAGTCGCCGTAGCCTGAGAGCCTTCTGACTATGCCGCCTTCCTCGTCGACGCTGATCAGGGGCCTTATGCCGCCAAGGCTGTGAAGGTCCCCGTTCAGGGCCCTCAGCTGGTCTTTGCCCTTGATATTGTCGGTAAGCAGGCAAAAGCCTCCGCAGGGATAGGCTTCGTAGGCTGTCCTCATTCTGTCGTTTACCGCGGTCTTGCTCGCGGTCAGGACTTTCCCCGTGTCCGGGTCGAAGCAGAGGCTCTCGACGTAGATGACGAAGAGCTGGCCTACCTTTTCTCTGAGGGTCATGGACGCGAGCAGGTCTTCCACAGGGTCGGCCTCGGGTTCGAAGTGGACGGGCTCAGGCTCTGAGGAAGAGGGCTCCGGTTCTTCTTGAGGCTCGTCGGGAGCCCTGGTCCTGTCGTCTCCTCCCGGGGGAGCTTCGCCCCTTATGGATGAGGCCGAGCTTATAAAAGCCTCGCCGAGGGCGCAGCCCGAGAAACTCAGTACCATGCATGCTATTAAGATGAGGCAAAGCATCTTCGATCTCATACGTCTCTTCTTCTGAACAGGTCGCCCGCCTTGACTTCGAAGGGGATGTTCAGAGTCATTATCTTCATGGGGGAGGCGGAGCGCTCTACGGATTCTCCGTCTTCGTTTACTATTGAGGTCACGGTGAAGGGCCTTCCGCAGAGGCCGGGACTCACCGCTTCCAGTTCGTCTCCGACCTTAAACGGGTTTCTCGTAAGCAGCTTGACATAATTTCCTTTACTGTCTTCAGCAGCGCTGCCCACGAACAGCCAGTCCCTTATATAGCCGGAGGTGTCGGGAGCTATGGAATCGGGGTCTCCCAGGTAGAAGCCTGTGCAGTAGGGCCTGTGGCTGGAGCTGTCCAGCTCTTTGTGTATGTCTTCGAGGCTCGCCGTTCCGTCCATGGCCATGCGGTAGGCGTTGACCGTTGTGCCTATGGAGTAGGGCGTCCTCATGCGGCCCTCGATCTTGAAGGAGCATATGCCGGCTTCGGACAGCCTATCGAGTATGTCTACACAGCAGAGCTCTTTGGAGCTAAGTATACCGCTGCCTTTTTCGTCCTCTATGACCTGAAAATACTCTCCCGGCCGCTTTTCCTCCATCAGATAGTAGTTCCAGCGGCAGGACTGGGCGCATTCGCCGCGGTTTCCGCTGCGCCCCGCAAGATAGGCTGACAGCAGGCATCTGCCTGAGTAGGACATGCACATGGCGCCGTGTATGAAGGCTTCCAGCTCAAGGCCTTTGGGAGCTTTTGCGTGAAGCTCTGCGATCTTTTCGATCGAAAGCTCCCTCGCCAGCACTATGCGGCTTGCGCCCATGTTGTAGTACACCCCGGCAGCCTTGTAATTCATGCAGTTGGCCTGGGTCGACAGGTGTATCTCCATGTCGGGGCACTGCTCCTTGATCTCGGCGATGGCGCCTATGTCTGAGACTATGACGGCGTCTATGCCTATGTCCGAAAGCCTCCTCGCGTAATCGCCCAGCAGGGGGATCTCATCGTTGTTTGCGAAGCAGTTGACGGTGATGAAGATCTTCTTTCCGAAGGCGTGAACGTGGGAGGCGGCTTCCCATAGGGCTTCCTCCGAAAAACCTACCTTTGAGGCTCTCAGCTGCATGAAGGGCCCTCCGCAGTAGACCGCGTCGGCCCCGAACCTTATGGCCGTCTGTATGCCCTCCATGTCCCCGGCGGGGGCCAGAAGCTCGATGTTTTTAAGATCCGTCATAATATTTCTCCGCAGGAAAGCGCCCCGGGCCCGCGTTTTTCTTAAAATAAACGTATCCCTTTGCGTTCCCGCTCCGCGTAATGTATCATAATATTTCTGAAAGGATTGTATCATGAACGGAATGTATAATAAACCTGAAATTTTAGCCCCCGTGGGAGGAAGCGAGCAGCTGCTGGCGGCTGTGAGGAGCGGGGCCGACGCCGTGTACTTCGGCCTGCAGAATTTCAACGCCCGCCGCAACGCAGAGAACTTCGCGGGAGAAGGGCTTAAAGATACCATAGCCTATTGCAGGGCCCGGAACGTGAAGGTCTATATCACGATAAACATACTGGTGAAGGACGGGGAGCTTTCAGACATGCAGAAGGCTGTCGATACCGCTGCCGAGGCGGGAGCCGACGCCGTGATCGTCCAGGATCTCGCCGTTGCCCGCTGCATAAAGGACCGCTGGCCCGGCCTTCCCATGTTCGCCTCGACCCAGATGGTCTGCCACAACGCCGAAGGGGTGAGGGAACTTCTCTCGCTTGGCTTTAAGAGGGTCGTGCTGGCGAGGGAGCTCTCACTTAAGGAGATACGAAGCGTCATAGAGGAGACCGGAGCCGAGACCGAGGTCTTCGTCCACGGAGCTCACTGCATGAGCGTCTCGGGAGCCTGCTATATGTCAGCCATGATAGGGGGAAGGAGCGGCAACCGCGGGCTCTGCGCCCAGCCCTGCCGACTGGACTGGCAGCTGAAGGGCAAAAGCTATGCTTTGTCCCTTAAAGATCTCTCATATGTGGAGCATATGAGGGAGCTGGCGGACGCCGGGGTCACTTCATTCAAGATAGAGGGCCGCATGAAGAGGGCGGAGTACGTTGCCGCCGCAGTCACCGCCTGCAGGCAGGGCCTTGCCGGCGAAAAGCCCGACATGGAGACCCTGCGCTCGGTATTCAGCCGCAGCGGCTTCACCGACGGCCATCTTACGGGCAAAAGAGGCCCCTCGATGTTCGGAACCCGCACCAAAGAGGACGTGACCGCGTCCGCCGGAGTCTTCAAGAGTCTCCGGGCCCTGTACGACAAAGAGAAGCAGGCTGTGCCCCTGGAAATGAGCCTTTCCGTGAGCAGGGAGGGGGGCGCCGCGCTCACCGCGTCGGACGGGCTGCACAGCGTCTCTGCCTCAAGCTTCGCTGTCCAGGAGGCCAGGAACCTTCCCATAGACGAAGCCTACGCGAAAAAGAGCCTCTCAAAGACCGGAGGCACCCAGTACTTCCTCGGAAAGCTGGATCTCACCGCTGAAGAAGGACTGATGGTCCCGGCTTCGGTGCTCAACGAGCTTCGCAGGATCTGCGTCGAAAAAATGGATGAAGAAAGGGCGAAATACCCCGATCACTCCGAAGGGAGGCTGTTTTCCGGGGACATGCTGCAGGACCTTCCCAAAGCCTTTGAGCGCCCCGTATACCCCTTCAGAATGCGCTTTGAGTCTTTGTCCCAGATAAGGAGGAAAAGCCCTCAGAAGGGCTATATGAGCCTCACAGAGGACATGGGGATCATCCTCCCCTTAAGCGTCATAGAAAAGGAGCCCTCCCTCATCGATGTTTACGGCGACGCCCTCTTCGCCGAGATCCCGGCCCTGCTCTGGCCGGGCAGGGGAGAGGAGGCGAAAAAGCGCCTTGCCTCCCTTAAGGAAAAGGGCCTTGCCAGAGTCACCGCGGACAACATCGGAGCCATAGAGATCGGAAGAGATCTGGGCCTTAAGGTCCACGGTGGCTTTTGCCTCAACATCCTCAATTCGGTAAGCCTCGATGAATACAAAAAGCTGGGGCTTGAGGACTCCTGCCTTTCAATGGAGCTCTCCTACGCGAACCTCAGAAAGCTCAGGCCTTCCATGCCCGTATGCGCCGTCGTCTACGGAAGACTCCCCCTCATGAAGCTTCGGGCCTGCCCCGCGAGAGGTGAGAACGGATGCGGAAACTGCCCGGGTCTCAATTACCTGAGGGACCGCAGGGGAGAGGACTTCCCCCTCATCTGCCGCGAAAGGGAGTACAGCGAGATACTGAACTGCCTTACCCAGTACACCGCCGACAGGAGTCTTCCCGATAACTGCGGAAAACTGCTGTGGTTCACCATTGAAAGCCGGGAGGAATGCCGGCACGTGATCGGGCTCGCCAAGGAAGGCGCTTACCCGGACATTCTCCGCACCGCCGGACTTACTCAGAGGGAGATAGAATAAAAGCAAGCAAAAAGCGGCGCCGTCTTGAAGCGGGCCGCTTGTTTATTATGTTTATACCGCAATGTTCCCGGCTCGGCCGAAGATCCGCAGGCCGGGAGCTATTCGGTCGCTTCGGAGGCTCCGGTCTCGCCTTCGGGATCCTCTTCGTCCTCATCGGAAGCGTCTTCGGCTGCAGGCTCTGCCTTTGCCGGAGCGTCGTCCTCCTCTTCCTCGTCATCCTCGTCTTCGCCCTCGTTGATATTCTCCTCATCCCAGACGTTATTGGCTGAGAGCCTGAAGATGAGGCCCGAGCTCAGGGCGACCACGGTCCTCGCCGCCATGTAGAGCAGGGTGGGGATCACCTTTTCCCTGCCGTCCCAGCCGTTCATGAAGACGTAGAAGGCGATGGCCGCGAGACCTACCGCCGCGCAGAGCATGGTGAGCCTCGACCTCTTGGGTATTGCCTCGGCCGTCGGCCTCATGTTGAATATCTTTATGGGCTGCTTTGTAAAGGCCAGCCTGACCACTGCCCAGAAGGTCATGCAGCTCAGGAGCACCTCAAGGCCGTAGGGAGCAACCTGCCAGGGGGTGTTCATGCCGGTGATGTAGAGCAGCCCGCTGGATATGCAGGCTCCGAGCATGAGGAAGGCGCAGATGAGCAAAATGCTTATAAAGCGCTTGTAGCTCATGTCGTTGTCCTTGCTGAAAGTAAATACGGGGCCCATGTAGGCGTACCCGCCGCCCAGAGTGGGCTTCACGTAGTCGTAGTAGTCCTGATACTTGCCGCCCTTCTCCATGGAGCTTACGAGCCAGTTTTTGCTTAGATCCTTCTGTGGCTTAGCCATTTTTCCGTTTCCCTTCGGTCTGTCAGGGCTCTGCCGAGCCCTATAAAAAGCTTTTTCTGTGGATGGGGCAGGGGCCGAGTGCCGCGAGCCCTTCGTAATGCGCCTTTGTCCCGTAGCCCTTGTTTTTCTCAAAGGAGTAGCCGGGCCATATCTTCGCCATCTCCTCCATCTCCCGGTCTCTGGTGACCTTGGCCAGTATGGAGGCCGCAGCGATGGAAACGCTTAAGGCGTCTCCGTGTATTATCGAGGTCTGGGGAAGGCCTAAAGAGGGCAGCCTCACCGCGTCTATGAGCACGTGGCCGGGGCGTATCTCAAGGCCGTTCACCGCGTCGATCATGGCCTCTTTGGTCGCTTCCAGTATGTTGATCTCGTCTATTCTCTGAGGCTCGCGCCTTCCTATGGCCCAGCAGACTGCGGCTTCCTTTATCTGCTCAAAGAGCTCGTCCCTCTTCTTGGGGCTCAGCTTCTTTGAGTCGTCGACCCCGAGAAGGCTGAAATCTTTGGGGAGTATTACGGCTGTCGCAACCACGGGCCCCGCAAGAGGACCCCGTCCCACCTCGTCCACGCCGGCTATGTAATTCCTTCCGGCTTCCCAAAGGCCTCTCTCGTGGATGAGCATCTCTTCGAGGCGCTTCTTTTGGGCTTTGAGCCTTTCAGCCTTAGTCATCGGTCCTGTCCCTGTCGGGCTGGTGCTCCCTTAAAAAGACGTGCTTCACGCTGGAGTTCTCGTTTCTGACCGACATCATTTCGAAGCCCTTGAGGGATTTGAGGAAGGGGGTCAGCTTGGTGTAGCCGTAGTTTCTCACGTCAAAGTCGGAGTAGCGCTTGATGAGCCTGTTGCCAAGATCGCTGGTGGATACCCAGCCGTCCTCGTCGTCGCCTTCCTCGTTGAGTATGGCGATGATGGCGCTTCTGATCTCGTCCAGGCTGGTGACTTCGGTCGCGCCCTGGTCTTCCTCTTCTTCGAGGGGCATGACGCCCAGGTCTTCGGCCTTGTACTTGCCGGTCCTGGGATCCCTTTCGGGCGCCTTGTCGCTTTCATGGGCCTCGCGTATATCATGAGGCTCTTCGGAGGAGGGGAGCTTTACGCTGATCTGGCCGCTCTCGGGCTTTTTGAGCTCGGGACCCTTGACCGGCTTTTCCTCTCTCTTTACGATCTTTGCAGCCTTGTCTTTGGTATCCTTTTGGGCCTTTTCGAGCTTCTCCTGCTTCTCGTTCTGCTTTCTTTCGGCCTTGGCCTGGGCTTTGGCCGCCGCGGAGATCAGGTCGAGGTACTTGAACTTGTTGCAGGCTGAGGTGAAGGCTTTGGGGGTCTTCTTTTCGCCCATTCCCACGACTGTCATGCCCGACTCCCTGAGCCTTACGGCCAGCCTGGTGAAATCGCTGTCCGAGGTGCAGAGGCAGAAGCCTTCGACTCTGCCCGAGTAGAGTATGTCCATGGCGTCGATGATCATGGCGGAGTCTGAGGAGTTCTTGCCCTGGGTGTAGCTGTACTGCTGCACCGGCATTACCGAGTACTCAAGGAGCACTTTTTTCCAGGGGGCAAGGCTGGGCTTGGTCCAGTCGCCGTATATCCTCTTGTAGGTGGCTTCTCCTTCGCCCGAGATCTCGTCGAGTATGAATTTGATGTACTTGTCCGATATATTTTCCGCGTCGATCAGGACCGCGAAACGCTTATCTGAAGTTGAAGGCATAGTTATCCTCCTTATGCACAAATCTTAACATCTAATAATAATCCCGCGGGCTTCGCAAGTCAACGCTTGTCTTGAAAGAGACGCCTGTCGGGCCTTCATGCAGCCGGCAAGAAAAAATTCCCGGCGCGGTATGCCAGCGGCCGGGAGCATGATGTTTTCGGGTAATTAAATTGAATGTATCGGTCGCTGCCTGATGTCCGGTCTTCCGGCCGGGATCAAGGGCCTGCCGCAGCCTCGTGATGCTGCCTTATCAGAAGCTCGCCGCCATCTCAGGCGTCAGGGACTTTACGACCTCCACCGCCAGCTGCACCGTGGCCTCGTAATCGAAGTAGGAGGTGATGCAGTTCATGCTGTGGATGTACCTTACGGGAACGCCGGCGACTATGACCGGGGTGCCGTCGAAGGCGGTCTGTATCACGGCGCCGTTGTTCCCGCCGCCTTCTCTCACAGACTCCTGTATGGCAAGGCCTTTCTTCGCGGCAAGGTCTAAGGTGTAGCGCTGGAATCTGGGCGAGCAGATGATAGAGCGGTCGAGGTGTCTGATCATGGGGCCCTTTTTAAGAGCGGTCTGAATGGCGTAGGGCTCGGTGAAGGTGTCGTCGGCGGGGCAGCCCTCGAAGGCTATGGCGATGTCGGGCTTCACCCTGTTGACCGCGACCTTGCAGCCCCTTTCACCGACCTCCTCCTGGGATGAGAGGACTCCCACCACGTCGAAGGGAAGGTCGAGGCCGTCCAGCCTCTTTAAGGTCTCGAGAAGGGCTGCGCAGCCTATGCGGCAGTCAAAGGCTCTTCCGAACATCAGGTCGCGCTCCCTGTCGTACTCGAATTTGACGGCGGGCACCACGGGCTCTCCTATCCTGATGTGGAACTTTTCTGCGGCTTCTTCCTTTGAGGTCGCTCCGATGTCGATGATGAGGGAGGAGATCTCCATGCCGCCGGAGGCGTTTCTCTCCGCCGCCGTCATGAAGTGGACCGGCTTTAAGGCTATGATGCCGGGGATGTACTCACCCAGAGCGTTTCTCACCATGACCTTGGAGGAGGGAAGGCCGCTGACGCTCCAGCCCCCGTCGGCGACGAAGCGCAGGCAGCCGTTGGGCTTTATGGAATGCACCACGAAGCCCACCTCGTCGCTATGGGCGTCGAGCATTATGACAGGCTTGTTCCCGTCGTGTTCCTTTCTGTAGAAGAAGAGGTTCCTCATGCTGTCCTCTTCGATGCGGGGCATCCAGGAGGCCGCTTCTCTCGCGACCTTTAAGACCTCATCCTCAAAGCCGGAGGGGCCGGGCGCGTCGGAGATCTTCCGAATGATCTCCAGCTGTCTTTCACATACCTTCATTTTGTTCTCCTTTTGCTGTCAGCGCTTAAGATCCACCGGATATTCCGGCTCCCCGCCGTTAAAGACGCTTATTATAGACCTGGCGCAGGTGAGACCGGCGTTGTAATTGGTCTCGCGGGTCAGGGCCGCGTCGTGGGGGGAAAGAACTGTGTTTTCTAGCTTTCTTAAGGGGCTGTCTTCAGGCAGGGGCTCGCGCTCGAAGACATCGAGGGCGGCAAAGCTTAAGGCTTTGCTCTCAAGGGCTTTCGCGAGAGCGTCCTCGTCTGCGAGCATGCCCCTCGCCGCGTTGATCAGGAAAGCCCCGGGCTTCATAAGTTTAAGGCTCTCCCCGTTGATAAGGTGCCTGTTTTCGGGTGTTCCGGGAAGGTGGAGTGACACTATGTCGCTCTCTTTCATGAGCTGCTCAAAGCTTACGAGCTTCGCCCCGTAAGCCTCTGCGGTCCCGGGGGTCACGTAGGGGTCGCAGACCAGGATGGGGCTGCCGAAGCCTTTAAGGAGCTCGGCTGTCCTTTTTCCTATGCGGCCGAAGCCCACGAGGCCTACGGTCATGGCGCCCAGTTCCCTTATGGGCCTTCTCTCCCAGCCTCCCGCTTTGATCACCGAATCCTGATAGCAGAGGTCCTTGAGGGCAGCCAGCATCAGGGCCAGGGTGTACTCGGCCACCGCGTTGTGATTGGCTATGACACCGACCTTGATGCCTTTTTCCCTGAAGCAGTCCAGATCGAAGTTGTCCAGGCCCACGCCGAAGCGTATGACTACCTTAAGCTTGTCGCAGCCCTCGAGCATCTTCGCGTCGTATTTTTCTGAGCCTGCGACTATTCCAAAGGCATCCTTGATCATCTCATGCTGCTCTTCGAAGGAAAGGCGCCTTCCGGTATCGTTGCAGACGATCTCAAAGCCGGCAGCCTTCAGCATTTCCCTCGCTTCTTCGCATACCAGCCCCCTGTGATTGTAGAAGGGCAGCGCCGCTATGGGTCTCATCTTTCTCCTCCCGGGACTTCGTCCAGCATTTCGAGTATCTTTTCCGCCAGCCGGTCCATGTCGATCTTCTCCGGATAAGTCGCTTCGACGTCTATCCTGGGCAAGTCGACATCCAGGCTGTCCATGCCCAGCTTTTCGAACTTGTCGGAAAATTCTTCGCGGGTAAGGACGTAGCCTGTTGGATCGCCTTCCCGCGGGGGAAAGCGGTCCTGAAGCTCGTGGCCCGGGTGGCGCAGATGGAGCCTGTCCCTTTCGGCGTAGCGCTCATAGAACACGTCGGCGTCGCCCCTAAAGAAGACCAGGACGGCGGGACAGGGGTGCTTTTCGAGAAGGCTTCTCAAGGCTTCGGTCATGTCCTCCCTGAAGTTGTTGACCATTATGAGGGAGGAACCGGCGGAGAGCAGGGCGTCGGCAGCCTTAAGCAGCACGGCGCAGGCCGCCGTGTCGAGAGCCCGCTTTTCTGTGTAGTTCTTAAAGCCCAGGGTGTCGAAGAGGGCTTCCTTGAGCTCGTCCTTTTCGAGGACGGGCATTCCGAAGCGATTTCCTAGAGCCCTTGCCGCCGTGGTCTTGCCCGAGGCGGGCATGCCGGCAACAATTATCAGCATCATTTCCCGGCCTCCAGCACGCTGTTGAGGAGCAGGCCTCTTTCAGTTATGAGGTCGAAGCGGCCTTCGAGGACCCATTCCTTCTTGAAGAGGCAGCCGGCGACCCCGGCTCCCGCGGCTCCCGCGTTCAGGTAGTCGTTAATATTGTTCTCGTTGACCCCTCCCACTGCCAGCATGGGCACGTGGATCAGAGGGGCGTGGAGTTTTTTGAAGTAGGACACGCCCATGTCGGAGGCGGGGAAGACCTTGACGAAGTCGGCTCCCCAGAGGTGGGCCTGCTGGATCTCGGTGGGGGTGAGGGCTCCGGGTATGCAGACCATGTTGAGGTCCAGACCCTTTTCGATCACGTCCCTGTCGGTGTTTGGGGCTACGATGTACTCAGCCCCGCAGGACGCGGCCAGCTCCGCCGTATCGGGGCTCAGGACGGTGCCCGCTCCGAAGAGCATGCGGCCGTCGAGCCCGGTCCGAAGGAGCTCTATGGTCCTGCAGGTGAGCATGCGGTTCTCTTCGCTCAAGGGGTCGAAGGTGACCTCGAGAAGGCCTATGCCTCCGTCCGCCAGAGCCTTAGCAAGCTCAAGGCACTGCTCGCCGTAAAAGCCTCTTACTATCGCTATTACTTTCTTTTCATAGATCTTGGATATTACATTGTCACGGCTCATTGCCGCTCTCCTTCCTCCCGGGGCCTGTTCTGTCTGTTTTCGGCCTCCCGCTCCAGGACTCTGCGGAACTGGGTCTCGTAGAGCTCCTTGTATATGCCGCCCTGCCCGAGCAGCTCGTCGTGGGTGCCCATCTCGGCGATGACGCCGTCCTTTACGACCATGATGCGGTCGGCCTTCAGTATGGTCGAGAGCCTGTGGGCTATGACTATGCTGGTGCGGCCTTCCATAATGGTCTCCAGGGCGTCCTGAATGGCCGTCTCGGAGATAGAATCCAGGGCTGAGGTGGCCTCGTCCAGAATGAGTATCTTGGGGTCTTTGAGGATGGTCCTGGCTATGGATATCCTCTGCTTTTCGCCTCCCGAGAGCTTGAGCCCTCTGTTGCCCACCTCGGTGTTGTAGCCGTCGGGCTGGGAGGCTATGAAATCGTGGATGCTGGCGGTCCTGCAGGCCGCTATGATCTCGTCCATGGTCGCGTCGTCTTTGGCGCAGAGCAGGTTGTCGAGAATGGTGCCGTTGAAGAGGTAGGCTTCCTGGGTCACCATGCCTATGTTCTCGCGCAGGTACTTGAGGTCAATATCCCTCACGTCGACTCCGCTTATGGTCACCTTTCCTCCGCAGACGTCGTAGAGCCTGGGTATGAGGTTGACCACCGTGGATTTGCCCGAGCCCGAGGGGCCGACTATGGCGTACATCTTCCCGCCGGGGACAGTGAAGTCTATGTCGGTCAGCAGGGGTTTTTCGGGGCTGTAGCTGAAGTTCACGTGGTCGTAGCGTATCTCCGCCAGCTTCATGTCGGGCTTTTCGCCGTTTTCGGGGGCTTTGATGGGATTCTCCATGTCAAAGTACTCGAAGATGCGGGTGAAGAGGGCAAGGGACCTGGTGAAATCGACATGGATGTTGAGGAGTGAGCTAACCGGCATGTAGAGCCTGTTGATCAGGGCCACGGTGGCGGTGATGGTGCCGACGGT
>JAEEGL011007433.1_pt1 | contig 18117 bp, 12 predicted proteins | sample 9134231 | NCBI WGS metagenome assembly JAEEGL01 (sample SAMN16246548, study PRJNA631951) | gut metagenome | biome: gut microbiome; feature: rumen; material: fiber-attached | host: Bos | place: Iran: Karaj | collected 2018-10 | reverse complement strand
TAATCCCGCATAATAACGAACGGGCTGCAACTCTATGTGATGCTTTAAGGCACAGATAGAAGAGGTGGTTGAGAACCAGGGAGCAATCTTCGACGCATTCGGGCTAACTGCGAATGTTCGCCCGCACGCAGGCGATGCTCTTGCTGTTTTGTGATGACTTTTACGTGGTAATTATTTACCATTGACACGGTGTCGGAAGATATGGTATGCTATTACACATGAAACTTGAAAATCATTCGCACAGGAGACCAGGGGTGGACAAGACCAGCAGCGTAATCGACAAGATAGAGACAACTCTCTCGCAAATAGAACGCGAATACACGTCGTCTCCGATTTCATCGGTCGTGATTGGGGCGTACATGCTTTACATCGCCCATAACACGCCGAATGTCACAGACCTCAAAGACATTCTCGAGGTTAACAAAGTGTCACCTTTGCTTCGTCGCGTGGCAGTGAATCGTCTTGGCGGACACTGGGACAGATACATTCCTCTGTTGACAGCCTTCTCACAGAATGACCTCGCGGATTATTTTGAGATGCGCGTCGGAGGCGAACGGGTTTGCGATGGTGGACGTAAAAACGGGGTTTCAAGTTCGCTGCCCATTGTGGAGCTAGTGATACGCGTTCTCGACATCAAACGCGGGGAGTCCGTCTGCGACCTTGGCTGCTCGGCCGGCGACTTCATCCACCGAGCCTACTACGCCATGTGCGACGACAATTCCGACGCCGAGTGCGTCGGCTATGAAATAATGACCGAGCCGGCAGCGATCGCCACTGTGCGCATGGCATGCGACGATGCGAATGTCCGCATTGAGAATGCCGATGTGTTCGACAGGAATACATGGGGAAAAACGTACGACAAGGTGTTTTGCGAACCGCCGTTTGGCATTCGCGGCCTCCCGGAGACACCGCTGGTGAGGGATTTCATTCGCGAGATGTTTCCGGACTTCCCCGAACTCTCCATCTCAATGACAGGCGACTGGCTTTTCGTTGCACGCGCTGTCGCGGCAATGCGAAAGGGCGGCAGGGCGGCGGTAATCCTGCCGCCGTCCGCGATGTTAGGGGAGGCGGCCGGACCTTACCGTCGTTACTTCATCCAGCGTAATCTCATCGAAGCGGTTGTCGAGCTTCCCGCGCGCCTATTCGAGCATACCGGCATCTCAACCTTCCTGGTGGTCTTCAAGGAGGGATCGGAGGCCGTAAAGATGGTTCGCGCCAGTGACCTCTGCGAGAAAGGGCGCCGCAACAACGTCATCAATGACGGGCACATCCGCATTATCCTGGGCGCGTTGGGACTTGTCACCGCCAAAGAAGGTGAGGATTTCTCGCGGTACGTAGTCGAAGTCGGCAAGCAGGAACTTCTGGAGAACGATTGCGACCTCAGCGTCAAGAGGCAGTTTGCAGACCCTGTCGCGATTAAAAATGGCATAGGGCTCGGGATGCTCATTGCATCCGCCAGACGCGGAGCGCCTGTCCAGTCGTCTGAACTGGACAAGCTGGCCTGCGACGAGGAGACTGACTATCTCTATGTCGCCTCCGGCAACATCAACGACGGCGTAATCGACGAAAAGCTCACCAACCTGAGGGAAGTGCCCGACAAGTACCTTCCTTATTGCGCCCACAACGGCGACATAATCGTCACCCGTGTAAGCGCAAGCGGAGCGGGCTTCAAGACGGCGGTCGTGGAGCTGCCGGAGGGAAAGGTGCTTCTGCCGAACGGGAACCTCCTTGTGATTTCCGTCGACCGGGAACATGCCGACCCCTATTTCATCAAGGCTTGCCTCGACAACGAATACGCGCAGCGCTACCTGCAGAACAGCGCGGTAGGCTCGGCGGTCCTTATGCTGAACTACAGGGATCTCGAGGATTTGCCGATCCCCGACCTTCCGATGGCGCGCCAGGTTGAAATCGGCTCTGCATGCCGCGCGAAGGCGATGGCGGTTGCCGAACTTCGCGTCAAACTCGCATCGGCCAGGAACTCACTCGGCAATGTCCTTGACGACGCCGCAGCGGACTGCTTCACCGGCAAGGGGAAGGAGTGAGCGCCATGGTTGTCGACGACGAAAGGCTTCTCAAGATATTCGACGCGGTGGCCGAGCGCCTTGCGCAGGCGAACGAAGACGGCACCCTGCATGTATTTCTCTCCGCAATCGGCCTCCAAGGTCTTCTCGGGGAGGATGACGACTTCGACATGGGCGAGTTCGATGACGCCTATCGCGACATAATCGTCCTTGGCGACTGCGAGGCCAAAAAGAAACATCTGCTTGGCATCGCGAACGACCTCGGATACTCCCGTGAGCGCTTTAGGTTCGTAGCGTACGACGAGCTGACGCAGTTCGACACGAGGGAACTGCAATATTCCACCCGCTACGCGGCGGTCATGTGCGGGCCGGTGCCGCACAAGGCTGGCGGCATTGGAGACGCAAGCAGCATTCTGGAAACGCTTCGTCATCCGGAAAACGGCTATCCCCCGCTTGCCGAACTCCGAACGTCGGGAGGCAACGGCGAACTCCGCATCACCAACAACAGTTTCCGCGAAGGGCTTGAACGGCTTGCAAGGCGCGGGGCGATCCGCCCCAACCGTAAATTCACCTGAAAAGAGAAAGGAATACACAGCCATGGCAGTCAGAAAATCGGAAATGTACACATCCCTCTACGAGAGCTGCGACAAGCTCCGTGGGGGCATGGACCCCAGCCTCTACAAAAACTACATCCTGACGCTCCTGTTCGTGAAGTACATATCGGACAAGTACGTCGGGAAGCCATACGCGCAGATCAAGATTCCCGATGGATGCGCCTTCGAGGATTTCCTGAAGCTCCGCAATACGAAGAACATAGGCGAGGAGATCGACAAGGCCTTGCAGAAGCTCTCGAACGACCCCAGCAACGGACAACTCTCCGGCATGTTCCGCGACGTGCACTTCAACGACGAGTCAAAGCTGGGCAAGGGCGACGAGATGGTGAAGAAGATCACCAAGCTTCTCAACATCTTCAACCGCCCGGAATTCAACTTCAAGAACAACAAGGCGAGCGGAGACGACATCCTGGGCGACGCCTACGAATATCTCATGCGCTCGTTCGCCGTCGACAGCGGCAAGTCGAAGGGCCAGTTCTACACACCGGCCGAGGCATCCCGCGTTCTCGCGGGCGTCCTCGGCATCTCAGACATCACGCCGAAGGAAAACGGCGAGGAATGGAGCGTGTACGACCCCGCCTGCGGATCTGGATCGCTTCTCATCCGGGCGGCGAACGAGGCCGGATGCAACGTCGGCATCTACGGGCAGGAATATGATTCCTCCACGGTGGGCCTCGCGAAAATGAACCTCGTGCTCCACAACATGGCCACCGGCGTCATAGAGGCGGGAAACACGTTCTCCAACCCACGCTTCCTCGATGTGGTGGACGGCAGGAACGAGCTCAGAAAGTTCGATTTCGTCGTGGTCAACCCCCCGTTCTCCTACAAGTCCTGGAAAGACGGCTACATTGACTACGGGCGCACCGAGGGCTGGGGCGAAGTGCCGCCAGAGAAGAACGGCGACTACGCATGGGTCATGCATGTCATGAAGTCGCTCAAGCAGAACGGACGCGCGGCCGTCATCCTTCCGCTCGGCGTGCTGTTCCGCGGCAACGCCGAAGGGGTGATCCGCAGGGCGATTGTCGACCGCGGCGTTCTCGAAGGCATCATAGCCTTTCCGCCCAACATCTTCTATGGCACCGGAATACCGGCGTGCGTCTTCGTCATCAGCAAGGCGGGCGCCGCGATGCGCGACGGAATCTTCATGATCGACGCCTCGCGCGACTTCGTCAAGGACGGGGACAAGAACCGCCTCCGCGAGCGCGACATCGAGAAGATCGTCTCGACCTATCGCCACAGGCGCGTGGAGCCGCATTATTCCCGCTTCGTGCAGTGGGGCGAAATCAAGGTGGCCAACAGATACAACCTCAACATACCGCGCTACATCGACTCCGGCGCCACGGAGGACGTGCAGGACATCGGCGGTCACCTGAACGGCGGCATCCCGTCCGCCGACATCGACAGTCTCTCGAAGTTCTGGAAGGAGTTCCCGTCACTTCGCGGCAAGCTCTTCAAGCCGCTTCGCGCGGGCTACGAGGCGCTCAACAGCTCGCCGGACAAAGTCCGCGACATGATTCGCGGCGATTCGGAGTTCCGGGCATACGCATGTAAGGTGGCGGATGCCTTCGCCAAGTGGGCGGCGGAAATGCGTGGAATCTTTGCGGGCATCGAGGCGGACACGAACCCGAAGCAGTTCATCAGGGTCCCCTCCATGAAGCTCATGGAGTCCTTCAAGGGCGTGGGCCTCCTTGACATCTACGACGTCTACGAGGTGCTGCTGTCATACTGGACGGGTGTCATGTCCGACGACGTCTACCTCATCGTCGACGGAGGCTATGGTGCCGGAAGAGAGATCGAGTTGTTCAAAAAGGAGCAGCTTGACAAGGACACGGGGGAGCCGAAAATCGACAAGAAGACCGGCAAGACGATAGATGCGAAGATAACAGGATGGGACGGCAAGGTCATCCCGCGCGCAATCCTTGACCACGTCTATTTCGCCGAGGAGGTCGCAACCCTGAAGCAGGCCGAGGCGGAGGCGGATGCCAGGGAGGAGGAGTTCAACGCCTATGAGGAGGAACAAAAACAGGAGGGGGGCTGCCTTTTCGAGTATCTCACGAAGGCGGATGACGGAGACACGGTTGACGGCGAGAAGAAGGACAGCAAAATCAAACTCGACAAGAGGCTGCAATCAGATATCAGGAAGTTGAAAAAGGCGAAACCAACTGACGAGGATGCTTTGGCCCTCCTGAGATATTCCGACCTCAAGGATGCAAAGGGTAAGGCGGGAAAAGCTAAGGATGCTGCGGAAAAAAGACTCGAGGAGCTTGAGAAGGCCAAGTATCCGGTACTAACGGATGAGGAGCTGAAGACGCTCATCGTCGACGAGAAATGGCTCGACGCAATCAGCTCCGGCATCGACGCGCTATACGCGGCGGTCTCCAACCGCCTCGCCGAGCGCATCGCGGTCCTCGCCTCGCGCTACGAGGCGACGCTCGGCGAACTCGACCGCGAAGGAGACGAACTTGAGAAGGCCGTCGTAGGCCACCTAAGGGAAATGGGGTACTGACGCACATGGCGACGCCGCCCCAGTTGGAGCAGCCGCGAAGCGCGAGAAAAGGAAGGAAGCTTGAACATGGATGCTTTCCCAAAGGATTGGAAGATTTACACGATCGGGCAGATTGGCGAGCCTTTGATGTGCAAGCGGATTCTCAAGGAACAGACCGCCGAGTCGGGAGATGTGCCTTTTTACAAAATAGGCACATTCGGCCGCAAGGCAGATGCGTACATCTCCCGTGAGCTTTACGAAGAGTTCAAGAACAGGTATTCGTATCCAAAGAAAGGTGACATACTCATTTCTGCCGCGGGAACAATTGGCCGTCTAGTGGTCTTCGATGGCGAAGATGCCTACTTCCAAGATTCAAACATCGTTTGGCTTGATAACGACGAGTCAATCGTTTCCAATCCCTATCTTTTCTGGGCATTTCAGAACATGAAGTGGCAATCGGAAGATGGAGGAATCGTTTCGAGATTGTACAATAACAATTTCAAAGCCATGCGACTCGTGGTTCCCCCTCTCCCCGAGCAGCGGCGGATTGCTGCGGCGTTGGGGGACATGGACAAACTGATCGACAACCTCTCGAAGCGCATTGAGAAGAAGAAGGCGATCAAGCAGGGCGCAATGCAGGAACTCCTCACCGGCAAAAAGCGCTTGTCGGGATTTGAGGGGATGTGGTTGACAAAAGAGTTGGGACAACTTGTAACTATGTTTTCCGGCGGGACGCCACCATCTCGTGAAGCATCGTATTATGGCGGAGGTATCCCTTGGGTTTCAATCGGTGATATAACGGTGGCAGGAAAATGGATTCGTACAACTGAAAAGACACTTTCGGCAAGTGGGTTTAATGCTTGTTCAGCACGAATGTACCCACCGATGTCACTTTTATTTGCGATGTACGCCTCAATTGGCAAATGTTGTATTTCGAAGGATGCGGTATGTAGCAGTCAGGCTATTTTGGGCCTCTATGATTTTCGTGGTGTAGACATAGAATATTTGTTCCAGAATCTTTCGTTACGCGAAGATGAATTTGCCGCGATGGGCCAGACAGGAACACAGTCAAATTTGAGCAAGCAAATAGTTTCGAAGATTAAAGTGCGTATGCCTAAGGATGTCGCCGAGCAACAGGCCATCGCCAAGGTGCTTGGCGACATGGACGCGGAGATAATCAAGCTTGAGGCGAAGCGCGAGAAGCTGATCGGAATCAAGAAGGGCATGATGGGCGACCTCCTCACGGGGAGGGTGCGGCTGAAAGGCACATGAGCGAATCGCCGTCACGGAACGGACAACCATTTCAAGGAGAAAGAGACCATGGCTAGGAACGGAATCAAAATCGGGGCGCCGGAGCGCGCGACACAGGCAAGCATAGTCGAGCTTTTCGAGCAGACGCTCGACTACAGGTACCTCGGCGACAAGACGGACGAAGAAAACTACAATGTCTGCGAGGACCTGCTCAATGAGTACTTGGAGGGCCGCGGGTATTCCCGCAAGGTCGCCGAGGCGGCAATCTCGACGTTGCAGGCCGAGGCCAACGACCTCTCAAAGGGCCTGTACGCCGCCAACAAGGCTGTGTACGGGCTTCTGAAGTACGGCGTGAAAGTGCCTGACGGGCGCGGCGGGATCACCACGGTGTATCTCGTCGACTTCGACGACCCCGAAAAGAACGACTTCCAGGTCGCGGAGGAGGTCACGGTAAACGGGTTCTACGACAAGCGCCCGGACATCGTCGTCTATGTGAACGGCATCGCGCTCGCGGTGATCGAGCTCAAGCGCGCCAGCGTTTCGGTGATGAAGGGGATCTGCCAGAACATCGCCAACCAGGAGCAGCAGTTCATCCGCCACTTCTTCACGACAATGCAGCTCGTGACGGCGGGCAACGCCAGCGAAGGACTGCGCTACGGCACGATCCTGACACCTGCGAAGTCATATCTGGAGTGGCATCACGACGGATACGGCGGATTCCAGGACGAGCGTGACCCAAACGACGTCCGGCTCGAGCGGGAATCCGCCGCGCTCGGCGATGAAAAGCTTCTCGTCCAGGTTTTCGAGATGTTCGACAAGAGGCGTTTCCTCGAGTTGGTTCGCAACTTCGTCATCTTCGACAAGGGGAAGAAGAAGCTCTGCCGTCCTAGCCAGTACTTCGGCGTCAAGCGCGCGCTTCGCCGCATAGGGAAGAACAAGGGCGGCATCATCTGGCATTCCCAGGGTTCGGGCAAGTCGCTCACCATGGTGTGGCTCGCGAAGCTCGTTCTCGAGGCGAATCCCAACGGGCGCGTGCTCATCGTCACCGACCGCGAGGAGCTGGACGACCAGATTGAGAAGCTCTTCATAGGCGTGGGCGAGAAGGAGATTGTCCGCGCAAAAAGCTGCAAGGGGCTCATCGGCCTGCTCAACGACCCGGCAGGCGGCAATATACTCTGTTCGCTCATCATGAAGTTCGGCCACCAGGGCATGGACGAAGAGGAGGCGCGGGAGAAGGACTACGAGAAGTACGTGGAGGAGCTCAAGGCGTCCCTTCCCGAGGACTTCAAGGCCAAGGGCGACTTCACGGTCTTCGTTGACGAATGCCACCGCACGCAGTCCGGCCTTCTCCACCAGGCGATGAAGGCGATCCTTCCCGACGCGGTCTTCGTCGGCTTCACCGGAACGCCGCTCCTCAAGGAGGACAAGAAGACGACGCTCGAGGTCTTCGGAGACTACATCCACGCCTACAAGTTCCAGGAGGCCGTCCGCGACGGCGTCATCCTGGACCTTCGCTACGAGGCGCGCAACGTTCCGCAGGACGTGACGGCGCAGGAGCAGATAGACAAGTGGTTTGATGCGAAGACCCAGGGCCTGACGGCGAAGGCGAAGGCCATGCTCAAGGAGCGCTGGGCGACGATGCAGAACGTCGTCTCCTCGAAGTCGCGTCTCGCCAAGATAGCCGAGGACATCATCCTGGACTTCGCGACGAAGCCAAGGCTCATGGACGGACAGGGGAACGCGATACTGGTCGCGGAGGACATCCTCACGGCGTGCAAGTTCTACAGCATCTTCCGCGAGCACGGGTTCCTGAAGTGCGCGGTCATATCGTCATACGTTCCGACGCCGAACGACATCAACACCGACGTCGTCGACCCTGGCAAGAAGACCGACGCGCAGGTCAAGTACGACACCTACTGCAAGATGATCGGCGTCGAAGACGGCGAGGACGTGAGGTCGATCGCCTCGAAGGTGGAAAAGTACGAAAAGGAGGCGAAGCGGCAGTTTGTGGAGGAGCCCGCTAACATGCAGCTGCTCATCGTCGTCGACAAGCTCCTCACCGGCTTCGACGCGCCGCCCTGCACCTATCTCTACATAGACAAGCAGATGCACGACCACGGGCTCTTCCAGGCGATCTGCCGCGTGAACCGCCTGGATGACGAGTCGAAGGACTTCGGCTACATCGTCGATTACCAGAAACTCTTCGGCGATCTCAGCAAATCGCTCGCCATGTACACCGGCAGCGGCTTCGCCGGGTTCGACGCGACGGATGTGGATGGTCTCGTCAAGAATGTCGTCAATGAGTCGTACGGGTACTTCACCAGGACGCTGGCGACTCTCGACGCGCTATGCGAAGGCGTGGAGCCTCCGCGGGACGGTCCCGCCTACCGCGACTTCTTCGGCTGCCAGGGCGGCGGAACGCCGGAAGAGGAGGAGCGCCATGCCCAGCGCCGCGAGAAGATGTACCGTCTGGTCGCGATGCTCACGCGCGCATACGCCACCCTGAAGCCGCGCATGGCCGAGGCCGGCGTCGGCGACGTGGCGCAGGCGGACTACGAGGGGCGCGTCAAGTTCTACCTTGAACTTCGCAAGGACATCGGCCAGGCCAGCGGCGACTTCCTCGACCTGAAGCCCTACGAGCCGGACATGCGCTATCTCATCGACACGTACATTTCGGCGGACGACAGCGAGAGGCTCGCCGTTCTCGATGATTTCACGCTTATGGACTTCATAGACGAGAAGACGGTGTCCGACACGGACAAGCCCGCGACGGACAAGGAGAAGGACGCGGTCACCGAGACCATCGAAAACAACATAACGAAGGAACTCGTCCAGAAGCGCTTGGTCAACCCGGCCTTCTTCGAGCGGATGTCGCAGGTTCTCAGGAAGCTCATCGAAGACCGCAAGGCCGGGGTGCTGGAGTACAAGAAGCTGCTGGAGGCGTACAGGAAGCTTGCCGAGAATGTCGAGCATCCGGAGACGACCGGCGACTATCCCGCATCAATTAGCGACAATCCCGTGAAGCAGGCGCTCTACGACAACTTCGGGAAGGACGAGAAACTGACTCTTGCTCTCCACAGGGCGTTTCTCGGCAGCCGTCTCAATGGATTCCGCTACAACACGGCAAGGAAGAACCAAATCAAGCAGGCCCTGTACGAAGTCCTGAATGACGAGGCGAGGGTCGAAGAGGTTTACGCCATCCTCGAGGCACAGGAGGGGTGATGTCGGAAGAACTGAAAGTCGGCGACGTCCCCGTGACTGTCGTGCGCAAGGACATCAGGCATCTGCATCTTTACGTGCGGCCGCCGGACGGGCGCGTGCTCGTAACGGGTCCGACGGACATGACGGACCGGAACGCACTCCTCTTCGTGCAGGAGAACTTCGGGTGGGTTCTCCGCCAGCGTGAGGGGATGCGGAGTCAGCTTCGTCAGACCCCGCGGGAGTACGTGGACGGTGAAACGCATTATCTCTGGGGGCGGCAGTACTTCCTGCGCGTCGAAACGCAAAAGGAATGGGGCGGCATAAAACTGTCTGGCAGCGAGATGCTGATGCTGGCCCCCATGAACTCAACGGTCAGAAGCCGCGCCGCCTACATGGCCGAGTGGTATCGCCGCCAGCTTTCCGAGGCGATCGACGACGACCTGCCGAGATGGGAGGCGGCCACGGGCCTGTTCGCGGAGCGTTTCGAAATCCGCGACATGAACCGCAGCTGGGGTTTGTGCAATGAATCCAGGAGGAAGCTCACTTTCAACCTCCAGCTCGTACGCAAGCCGCGCGAGGGGCTGAACTACGTGATTCTCCACGAGCTCTGCCACCTTGCCGTCCGCGGCCACGGCAGGGAGTTCATCGCGCTTCTCGACCGTTTCATGCCGAACTGGCGCGAAGTTCGCTTGCGCCTTAACGAGGCACCGTTGGATTTCACAATAGAGGACCATGCAAAAGGAGTATGACCATGGAAGGCAAATGGCTTTTTACAAGGAATCCGCTGAAGACATTCGGATTGAATGACCTAGGGGAGAATTTCAAGTCACGGGAAATCATTCCCGCCCTTGTCAGGGAAAGCATACAGAACGGGCTCGATGCGAAATCATCAAAGGCCGACCATGTCACGATGAAGTTCGGGTACAGCCGAATAGATCCCAATGACCTTCCCGGCGCACTCTTCATGAAAAGGGTGTTCGCCTACTGCCGAGATTTCCCCGGGCGCTCGAAGTCCGAAAAGAAGTTTTTTGAAGACGGACTGAAAACCCTTGGCGATGTCGGCAACGGCATCGGCATGCTAAGCATTTCCGACTACGGGACTTGCGGACTCGTTGGAGCTAGGACGAACGCCAACGGAAGCCGTTGGAAGGGTCTTGTGATGACTTCCGGGGCGGGCAATGACGACGGCATGCGGGGCGGCGGCTTTGGCCTTGGCAAGGAGGCCATGTATCTTGCGTCGCGCCTGAGGACCATTTTCTTCTCGACCATAGAGGAGGAGAGCGACTACGCCGCGCACATGGGCGTCGGTTGCCTTGCGACTTTCAACAACCCCGCATTCGATGGCAACCAGCAAGCAGACCGCAACATCTTCTATTGCGCCGAAGATTATAATCCGGGTGACGCGGCAAGCATACCATCGATTCCCGGGATTATCGAATTCTCCGATCGCAAACCCGGCGAGTATGGCACGGACATCTATATTCCGGGCTTTGAGGCCGAGACGGACAAGGAGAGGCTTTCTGCGGCAATCCTAGGCGAAGTAATGAAGTCCTTTCTTGTCGCATTGGACGAGGGCGCGCTTGAAGTCGTGCTGCCAAACGGATTGACAGTCGGGAAGTTGAATCTCGAAGCAGCAATACGCTGGTACAACCATTATGCATCGCCAACTGACAAGGCCCTCGTCTCATCCCTTTTCAAGTTGACGAAGCTGCCATGGAAACATTCCGAGGCCATCATACTGGGGATTGGAGTACCCAATTTTCCGGCGGGCGCCTTCGACTACAAGTTCATTCCAAACGACAGCAATATCAACCAATGCTTCATTACCCGCGACAAGGGCATGGTTGTGCATACTGTAAAGAACGTCTGCGGCACGGCCAATGCCCTCGGCTTCATAGTGATTCGCGATTCGGGGTTGAATGCCGTCTTCAAGAAAATGGAAAACGCCAGGCATGATCAGTTTGACGTGTCCAGCGGCCGTTTTCCCGACAGGAAGGAGAGGGAGTTGTCGAAGGCCCGCCGCGACAAGTTGACAAAGGACTGCGCCACGCAATGGGCTGAAGAGGAAGCCGGCGAAAGAATTGTAGATTCAACCGCCGCGATTCTGCCCGATGAGCTGGAAGAATTCATGGATGTTTGCGCCGGACAGTTCACGGTCGATTCGGTAAAGGCCAAGACAGGGAAGAAGCCGGGCATCGGCGGAGTCCGCGTAAAGCGCCAAAAGCGGAAAAACACGAAGACGACCCAGGCGACTTCCGCACATCTTGAGGACGACCCCAATGGCGACCCGCCAGATCCCGGCGTTCCCACTGGCAAAGGCAAAAACGGGCATACGCGGGGAAATCCGGTAAATAGCCGAAAACATGGCAACCCGAACGCCCCCGAAGCAAACGGATTCGTTCTTCGCCCTTTGGAGAATCCGACATTTTACGCCACTGACGGCGCCGCCACCGGAAAATACAGGTTCTCATTCCGTGTTCCCAGGACAAAGGCGAAAATCTGTCTTTGCTTCTCCTCGACTGCCGAAAACGACGGTCGCGAGGCGCTTTCAGTCAATTCCGTGACCGCAACGTGCGGCGGGGTGCCTATAGCAGCGTGGCCAGACCTTGAGAATACGGTCGTCGCATTTGAAAACGTTGTTGCTGGACAAGTCATTGACGCGGAACTCGAGTTCGATGTCTCCCACTACTGCTACGCGGAGGTTCGCTACTATGAAAAGAAAAACGTCTAATTCCCCATACCCTGTTTTGTACCCGGAGGGTGATGAATACGCCGACGACCAGGGTTACAGACAGGCGCACTTCGATGTTGTCGGCGAACCGAAAGTCGGCATTGACCCGAACCACAACCTTGTCATTGACTTTGACTTCGATTTGCGAGAGGATTGGCTTTCGTCACTTGTGGATTCCGGTGACGCGAAGTACTATGTGAATATTGAGTGTGGCCACACATACTTTCGGCGTGCCTTTGTTCAGTCTGAAAGACAATTCCACCTCGAAATCGGCTATGGCGACGTCGCGGACGTTATAGAAGTGTTCATAGGCGTAGTCGCCGACAAAGACATTCCGGGGTTTTCCGCGCCTGATTTCGTCAAGAAGTACGAAGGGGCCAAGTTCAACATAGAAAAAGGCGACATTCTTGCCGTTGGCACAGGATGGGATATCGAGCTTGAAGGGCTGGACGGCAATACCGACCCATATATCTTCGTCAACCGCGACACAAGCGGGGAACATTCGGATCTTTGGGTTAATGGAGTAGGCGACAAGCTGATAGTAAGCCTTTCCAGCGATCTCTACAACATCTACTTTGCCAAAAAGAAATCTCGCAAGGCCGAACTCGTGGCGCTCATCATGAAGCCTGCCATCCTTTCCGCACTGCAGACGGAAATCGTCAAGGCCCGTGGCGGCAACGGAGATGAAGGAAGAGTTGACGTCAAGAGCCGCCGCTGGCTTCGGAAACTCGACGGACTTATTGACCGCCTTATGGACGAAGAGGGCGTGGAGTGGGATATTGACTCTGTCAAGATTGACGGGGATCGAGACAAAGACACGCTTGTCTATGCGGTCGGTGTGCTTTTAAGGCGTCCACTCGCCAAGGCGTTGGAGGAAATCAACAAGAAATGAGGTGGCAGCCATGATGGAAGTTTGCGCGTTTAACGACAAGATAGAAGAGGCTCTTGCGGTTCTCAAGAAAGACCTTCTGGTCCCTTATTACCGCAAAGGAGATGTTTCCGAGTTGGCCGAACGGTTCGATGACAAAGGCTTCGTCGACACACTAAAGGTGGACTGTCCCGAATTCTCCCTGGATTTCACCTTGAAAATCGACTTGAACGATCCGCATTCAACCGACTACGACAACGTGGTTCTGCTTCACTCGACGATGAAGGAGCTGCCGCCAGCAATTGCGGCAAATCACCAGTTCTGGGCGTGGGAATGCCACATGTTCTTCTCGGATTATATTCACAACCGAAGTGAAACTGAGCGAACCAAGTATGTCGAGGTCGATGTGCTACGCGATTTCTTCTGTCGAATTGCGACAGGCCAAAGAAGGGCGTTGGTGGCGAACCCTTTGTCTAGATTGTGGTGGACTGGACGGCTGCTTCGTGACGAAGAAGCGGAAGAGCCGTACCATTATGTCCGATATTTCACAAGTTCGGCGTTCAATTCAAAGATTCTCCTTTTTGCATCCTCGACTGCCGCCAGCAATCATGAAGTTGCGATGGGCATGATGGACGCCATCGAGAGCTTCAAAGTCGCAAACGGCTTGGCGGACATTAGCAGACGTGAGATTCTCGCCTGCACGAAGTACCTAAACTCCATCGGAGCGGTCAGGATGATTGACACCTTGTCACGCAAAGAGATTCGTGACATTTGCCTGGGGCGCATGAACGCCATACTCTAGTCTGAAAGCGTGGAACCTGCAAGGAGATGCAACATGTCTGACAACACAACCACAACGAACCCGTTCGACAACTTGGGCCTCAAGGAAGACCAAAGGAACGAATTCAAAACCTCCATTTTCATCTCGCCGGAGACATCCACGCCAGGAGTAAGGCAGATGAAAACCATTGCCGAAACTCTCGCCGCATTTATGAACGCCGAAGGAGGCGTTCTTTACATAGGGGTTCGTGATGACAAGACTATGTGCGGCATCGAGAAGGACCTCGCGCTCTTAGCCTCGCAGCCCCAGGCCCTTGAGGTGCATACTCCGCGCTACAGCGATGTGGGATATGAATATGGTGGGACGCCTGATCAATACGAGTTGAAGATTCGGGCTATCGTAAGGGCCTTCCTGAGTTCCAACGCAAACACCCTGATCGGGCGGATAGACACAGCCATTTTTGCCGGATACAGAGTCTGCCGGGTCATTTGCAAGGCCTGCCCCAAGAACGAATTCGTTTATTCCTATCGTAAGTTCAGCGGCAAGTCTCAGGAAATAGAGGAGATCCCCCTTCGAATCGGCAACCAGAAGATCACTCTCGTGGGGGCCGCCCGCGACGATTTCGTCCGCCGGAGGGTCGAGGCGGGATTCGACCGCCAGCTGGAGGCCTTGCGCGCGTCGATGGCGGCCACCGGCAACGGGGCGCAGAACAACGAGGCTGTCGTTTCCGCCGTACGTGAGCTTTTAGAGAAACTACAACCCAAAGAGCTTTCCGGCCAAATGATCACCGTTTCCGGCGGCCAGCCCTTCACGAAGGAAGCCGTAACCGCCGTAAAGAAGCCAAAGTCGCTCGCGTGGGAAGGACAGCACTACGCCGAGGTGAGCGGCTGGCAGGAGCTTGTCTTGAAGGTGCTTGAGAAGCTCCAGGAGATCGATTCTGCGAAGTTTGACGAGTTGGCAGGACAAAAGGAGTTCGCCAAGCTGCTCATCATCAGTAGGCCAAGAGAGAGGCCGAGAGGCTGCTACTCCACGAAGTTCGGCGCGGAAGGCAAGATTCGCATAAAAGCTTCGCTCGGCAACAAGGTTTACCTGTGGGATGAGACCAAGGTGCTCCGCAAGCTTATCGCCGCCTTCGGCGTCGATGTCTCTAAGTTCGCCTTCGTCGCCAAATAGCGAATACTTCATCTAGGCTAGCGGCTCTTGGCCTGCTACTACGTCTCGTGGAAGATGGCCTTCCCCGACCACCTGCAGGACATCGGGCTCCCCTTCGACGACGCCTACGCCCTCGCCGTGCAGATGCGGGGACGGTAGGGGCTAGTTGGAGAGTTGGTTAGGTGATTAGGTGATTAGTCGTTAGTGGTTAGTGGTTGGTGAGTATAAATTGCATATTTTGCTCCTTGATTCACGGGCGGGAATAGGCTAGAATAGTTTCCGTAATGAATAATAGCGATTTGGAAAACATTCTCGTCGCCAAGGAAGGTGAACACTTCGAGTTCAAGAAGGCTGAAAACAGGTTCAGCTACACCGAACTTCAAAAGTACGCATCCGCCATCTCAAACGAAGGTGGAGGGAAGATTGTGCTGGGCGTCAGCGATTCCAGACCGCGAAAGGTTATTGGGACCAAGGCGTTTGATCAGCCGGAGCGGACGCGGAAGGGGCTCATTGACAGTCTGCGCATCAATGTGGACTTTGAGGTGCTCAATGACGGCACGGAAAGCCGAGTCCTCGTCTTCATCATTCCCGCACGTCCAATCGGATCGCCCGTCCAGGTCGATGGCGTCGCGTGGTGGCGTGACGGAGACAGCCTCGTCCCGATGCCGGAATCCATCCGGCAGAAGATTTACGAGGAATCGGGGCGTGATTTCTCTGCGGAAATCTGCAAAGGGGCCGCCTTGTCGGATCTTGATCCAGATGCAATCGAAACGTTCCGCAGGGTGTGGATGGAGAAGCGTGGCAACAAGCAAATTGCCAACCTCTCGCAAGAGCAGTTGCTCCGTGATTGCGAGGCCTTGAACCGAAAAGGTGAAATTACATACGCGGCGCTAATCTTGTTTGGCACATACGAGGCCCTGGGTGAGTTTCTTGGCAATTCCGAAATGGTTTTCGAGTATCGGTCGAGCGAGGCGTCGGGACCCGCCGGAAGGAGGGTGGAATACCGCGAGGGTTTCTTTTCCTACTTCGACCGCCTGTGGAACGAAATCAACCTCCGCAATCTCAAATTGCCATATCAGGAGGGCTTTTTCGTCTTCGATGTCCAGGCGTTCAATGAGCGTTCCGTCCGCGAGGCCGTCCTCAATGCTGTCTGCCACCGCAACTACCAGCTTCCGGGCAGCGTGTTTGTGCGCCAGTACAATGATCACATTGACTTTGAGAGTCCAGGCGGTCTTCCCCCCGGAATAACGTTGGAAAACATTCTCGACCGGCAGGCGCCACGTAACCGTCGTCTTGCGGAAATAGTCTCGCGCTGCGGTCTCGTCGAGCGATCCGGCCAAGGCATGAACCTCATTTTCGAAGAGTCCATACGCGACGCGAAAGAATTGCCCGATTTCACTGGAACTGACGACTGTCAAGTCCGCATTCGGCTGGGGGCTTTGGTGACGAATTCTGAAGTCATCCGGCTGTTTAGGGAAATCGGGGACAAAACCCTGTCGTCCTTTTCCACGGATGACTTCCGCACAGTTCGCTGCGTGATGGATGGCAAGGCCGTCCCGAAATCCCTACGGCCGCGAATCGGACGGCTAGTCAACCTCGGCGTCCTAGAGAGGGTTGGACGGACGCGACTGGTCATCGCCCAAAAATACTACCAGGAAGCTGGTCTCTCCGGCCAATACACCAGATTGAAGGGGTTGTCCGACAAGGCGAGCAGAGAACTTCTTTGCCAGCACATGAAAAACGAAAAGAACCGGGGGATTCGCCTAATTGAGTTTTCCGAAGTGCTACCCTCGTATTCAGCCAGGAAAATCCAACGTCTGCTGAATGCTCTAAAAAAGGAAGGCCGCGTCGGAGTTCAAGGGACGACACGGTCTGCAAAATGGTATTTGACCGATGTCCATTAACCACCAATTAACCATGGAACGGACTGGGTTAATTTTGCAACACATTGCAATTCAACAATTACCGAATTGCACGTCTCGCTGTGCCGCTAAGTCAATTAACCATTATTAACCACAATTTTACATGCGCAAAGGCAACCGAGCGAATGGGGCGGGAATGGGTTAGCCCCTTTTCCTACGCGGTTCTTGCCAGTCTATTTTCGTATAGTCCTGCCGAATTTGATCTGGCTTCTGCTGGATATGGGGCTTGTTGAGTACACGATTCCGCAAAAGCCCAACTCGAGACTTCAGAAGTATCGTCTTACGGAAAAGGGCCTGCATTACTAAACTAACTTGTGCGCAACGCGGCGTTGGAGATTGCCATCCTCGGGACGCGCGGCATCGACCCGGCCCGCAGCGGTGGCTACACGCTGAAGACCATCCCCGGCGAAGACTTCTCCGGCTACCGGCTCCTGGCCTACTACTATGTCTCGTGGAAGATGGCCTTCCCCGACCACCTGAAGGACATCGGCCTGCCCTTCGATGACGCCCACGCCCTCGCCGTACAGATGCGGGGACGGTAGTGGCCAGTGGCCAGTGGTCAGTGGCTAGTCGTTAGTTAGGCAATCAGGTGTCTGGTAGCAGGCCAAAACACAGTAAACACTCTCGTTTTGGTTGTGTATTTTTCAACTCTCGCGAAGGGGGCGATTTTTGTGGTGTCAGGCTCCTTTTTGGGGTGTCAGACACCCAAAAAAAGCATTTTCAATCGGACGAAACATGGAAGATTTTAAGTTAGTTTGTTTTACACTAATATTCTACGAAAATTTTATAATTTTTCTAACCACATGCTCGCGCCAGTCTACTTATAGTGTGGGGATTTCACCGATTCGAGAAGCGCGGTCGGAAACGCCAAAATACGGCATAGCCTACCGTTTTTGTTGCGTATAAAACATGAGCCTAACACCTCTGTGGTGTCAGGCTCCGCCGATTATCCCCTCGTGTTTTGCGCCGGGCGCAAAACACACTTTTGCGGAATTACCCCCTTAATTTGGAAGATCAACATTCCTATCATTACACCACCCAACCCGGAGAACCACCATGAACGAGAGCACGAACAACGGAGCAACCACCAT
>JAEEGL013116022.1_pt1 | contig 18118 bp, 16 predicted proteins | sample 9134231 | NCBI WGS metagenome assembly JAEEGL01 (sample SAMN16246548, study PRJNA631951) | gut metagenome | biome: gut microbiome; feature: rumen; material: fiber-attached | host: Bos | place: Iran: Karaj | collected 2018-10 | reverse complement strand
GTATACGGCGAGGGGAAAAACGTCCGGGACTGGCTGTATGTGGAAGACCACTGCAAGGCCATTGACCTGATCGTTCGCAGGGGCCGGGTCGGGGAGACTTATAATATCGGCGGACACAATGAAATGGCGAACATCGACATTGTGAAACTGATCTGCAAAGAACTGGGCAAACCGGAAAGCCTCATTACCTATGTCACGGACCGGAAGGGCCATGACCTGCGCTATGCCATTGACCCTGCCAAAATCCACAGCGAACTGGGATGGCTGCCGGAGACCATGTTTGCCGAAGGAATCCGGAAAACCATCCGGTGGTACCTGGACAACCGCGGCTGGTGGGAGGAGATCATCTCCGGGGAATACCAGCATTATTACGCGAAAATGTACGGGAACCGCTGAAGGGAGTGTGCCAGGTGACTGCGGCATCAGCTGAACAAAAGCACATCAGGGAACATCTCAGGACATTATATATGTTCCTGATGGGTTTACTTTTGCTGTGGTATCTGTACGGCATCGCGACCTATCACGGAAACCGTGTAACCCCTCTCATAATCCAGCTGCTTCGCTGCGTTACCGCTGTGCTTGCCGTATATCTCGGACAGCTTTGGAAGGAGCGGCCGTTCCGGTTCCTGTCCGTTTTCTGGCTGCTGCTTCTGTTCCGCGTCCTGATTCCCCGCCGGGCGCTCCCTTCCGACGGTTCTGTGGAAGAGAGTCTTTTCCTCGCCCTGTGGCTGTTCACCGGCTGCTTCGGCCTGGGAAAAATCCTGACTGAAAAACAGCTGAAGCGTATGCTGCTGCTGTTGGCCGCCGTCTGGACTGCCGGTATGGTGCTTTACAGTGCGATCGGTGTCTGGGCCGCCTGGACAGACGGATCCGTCCGTACTATCGGCGGCACCGGAAAATGGAAAATTGTGGAAGAAGGCCGGCTCAAGCTGGTTTTCGGTTTTAATTCCAGCGCTTCCCTGCTGGGCATCAGCGCCATGATCACAATGATCCTGTTTTCCTGTGTGAAAAAAAAGGCCGGCCGTCTGCTGCTGGTTCCTGCCCTGCTGATTATCCTGCTGCCCATGTGTCTCACCGGTTCACGCACCGCTATATACACCTTCGCGATCGCGGCTGGAGGAATGACTGGTCTCCTGGCTGTTCAACATATCGGAAAGAAAAAACAGGGTATCTTCTGCTGGCTAACCGGAGCCGCCGTGCTGCTTGCCGTCTCCGCAGCCGCAATCCTGATCCTTAACCGGACAACTCCGCTGTTCAACCACCTCCGGGAAAACGGAGGCATCCTTGCAACCGCGGGCGCGGAAGCAGCAGTCCCCGCCGCCCGTCCTCTGGCCGAACGTGAGCTTACCGGCTTAACCGGCCGGGAGGAAATCTGGGAAGCTGTCCTGCTTTATCTGAAAGAGAATCCCCTCCTTCTGCTGACCGGCACCGCCCTGATCGATCCCATGAACGGACCAAACCTGATCATGACCCGGTCCGACATCGTTCCCCATGCTCACAGCACCCTCCTCCAGACACTCCTGGTAAGCGGTATCCCGGGACTCCTCCTGGTTGTCGCTTTTCTGATCCTCATCGGAATCCGCGGACTCCGTCTGATCCGTTCCGTCCACACCGCACCGCGCTGGCTCTTCCTGCTTCCGGTACTCGTGTTTGCGGTCTGGGCGGGGGAAACCGTGGAATGCTTCATCATTCTGTTCAGGCCGAAAACACCCATGCAGGCAATTCTGTTTGTATGCATGGGGATTATCTGGGCATACGGAAAAAAACAGAAGCCGGCGGTTCGTTAAACACCGCCGTCCGTCCTGCTCCGGATTACAATCGAACAAAAAACAAAGGGGAAGCGTTATGCTTCCCCTTCATAAATTTCATGTTTTCTCCGTTATCATTCACACGCGCTGCTTTACGGTGCTTCTTCCTCCTTCAACAACTGAAAGAATCATCAAAAACAGAACAGCCAGCGGGAAGAACCAGATATAAAAGTACATCTGCCACGCAATCACCAGGATATAAGTCAGCAAAATAAAAACGCTTGGGGCTGCAGTCCACAGAAGAACCGTTTTTCTGTGCCTGGCCAGGAAAACAATTGTTACCAGCAAAAGGTAAACATATATCCCGTTTTTCCAGACAAAAACATCCAGAACTCCTTCCTCAGCGCTTATCCGGAACAGTGACTCCGCGACCTGTTTCACCGCCGTAAATACTTTCCCCGGAATCCCTTCCAATGATAATGACACGCCGGCAAATTCCGCGCCGGCATAAACTCCTTCAGGGCATCTTTCCACGTTATCTGCCCTTCCTCTGATATCCCAGATCAGATTCGAGCCGTCCAGCCGGTCTTTAATCACAACATCCGGATACCGGGCAAGCATCCTGAAATAAATCGAAAAACCTTCCGAAAGCGTGACTTCCGAGTAATTCGGCCTTGGATCCCCCCACGTAAGCACATCACTGTTAAACCGTGAATACCGGACCTTCCACTCGCTTAAAGGCAGCACCTTTTCCGCTGTTTCCAGAATGTCCTCCGGAAGCGGCAGTTCCTGCTGCACCGCGCTTCCCACCGGAGCCAGCAACGGCCTTATTGTTTCATGCGATTTATCCACATGCGCGTATTCTGTATTCCTGTATACAACGCCCTGGATTAGTCCGATTACACAGGCCGCCCCGCCCAGGATTATCAAAAACCTTCGGCCTGTTTTTCTGTCCCTGAACATAAACCATACGAACAATAGAACAAGCGGAATGATTATTACCGCGTTGTTTTGCCGGATCAGGAACACAGCAGACACTGTCAGGACCGTTTTTATATACCAGAACCATCTTTTTGAATAGTAGTCCGGATCAATAATGATCTCCGCGACAGAAACGGCCAGCTCCAGGTTCAGAATCGCTGTCAGGGGATTCTTTGAGAGATAAAGGCAAAGCATATAAGTGCTTGGGCAAAAGGAAAAAACCAGTGTCCCAATGACCAGGTTCTTTTGTGAAAGCCCCCTGCGGCTTAAGAAAGCGGTCAGATTTCCGATAACAACAGAAAGCATCATCACCTGGAACACTGCATAAATATAGGGAGTTTTCGCATTCACTAAGGAAAACAGGCCCCTCAGCAGAAGCGTAAAAGCAACCGGATGATAATCCGTCAACGGTATAAGTCCCGTTGCGCTTCTCCAGTGCACCAAACTGTCCCATGTCATTGTACATGGATAATAGCCAATCGTAAGTACCAGTCCAACCGCCAGGGCTAGAAGTCCGCAAATAATTCCTGTGTTCCGGTTTCTTTTTACCGAGTTTCGCGTATATCCCTTCCGGGACAGTCTTTCCATTACAGCCAGTATCCCCGGCGCCGTCGGATAAAGAACCGGAACAAGAATAATAAAGCCGAGAATTCTTTGTATATTATGCTCAAACTGAGCCTGCTGCATAAAAATGCTTCTGCCAAACAAGCCGAAACTGTAATATATAGCCATCAGCCAAAGTACTGCCGCCGTCCTTTTTGATCCCGAGCCCTTCTCCCTGTCTGATCTCATAAAAACACAGATATAGGAAAAGCCTGAGACACCAATAAACACAGCGTTTGTAAAATCAAGCGCGTCATAATGCGCGGCAATCACAAATGACAGCAGCCACGCAGTCCAAAACAGGGCATGCAGGATAAAGGCCTTTTCTTTTACCTTGTTCTTCACAGGTTATTCTCCGTCAAATTAATAAAACTTTTTCCCGGATATATGCGTTAACATCAGCTTTATATGCCTGCAGCCGTCCCGAAAACTCCGAAGATGAGACGCTCTGCTTCGTCCATCCCTGTACAGAATGACCGGTACTTCCGCAATTTTCAGCGCGCCAAGCTCCGCTTTGATAACCATTTCAGACGCGTATTCCATTCCGGTTGCCTGCAGATTCAGTTTCAAGATGGATTCACGATTGTAGCCCCTGAGTCCGCAGTGAAAATCCCGGATCCTGCTGTGATACAGTTTCCGGCCGACAAAGGAAAGAAAAGGATTGCCAATATAACGATGTGTCCAGGACATCGCACCGTTTTCAATGCCGCCCGCGAAGCGATCACCCATTACCAGGTCATATCCTTCACGAAGTTTTTCCAGGAACGGCATAAGGTTCAGAAAATCATAGCTGTTATCCGCGTCGCCCATGATTATATACTTTCCCTTTGCTTCCTTCGTTCCGGCGATTAACGCGCTGCCGTAGCCCCTTCCTCCCGCAGTAATGACCCTTGCGCCTTCAGCCGCAGCAATTCGGGGACTGTTGTCAGTGCTTTCATTATCGGCAATAAGGACTTCTCCATCTATATTATTGTTTTCCAGAAATGATTTCGCTTTTTTTATACAGGCAGCCAATGTCTCTTCCTCATTAAGACAAGGCATCAAAATTGTGAGTTCTATGGGGAGTCTTCCTTTCCGTTTCTGTGCTGATCTCACAGCCTCATTAGTCCGATTCTGAACGAAGATCCCGGATCCCCTTCCAGTTCCGGTCCCTTTCAGCCAGCTTCAGCGGCACGCCGTCCAGCATCCCATCCTTCACATTCGGCCATACAATACCGATTTCCGGATCGTTCCACAGCACGCCGCCTTCATCTTCCGGATGATAAAACTCATCGCATTTATAACAGAATTCCGCCGTTTCCGAAAGCACCAGGAACCCGTGCGCAAATCCCTTAGGAATATAGAACTGTTTCCTGTTCTCCTCGGTCAGCCATTCTCCGTGCCAGCGGCCATAAGTAAGGGATCCTTCCCTCAGGTCCACCACCACGTCAAACACTTCACCCCGGATCACCCGAACCAGCTTGGTCTGGGGAAACCGCTTCTGAAAATGAAGGCCCCGGAGCACACCCCTGGATGAACTGGACTGATTATCCTGAACAAACACCGTATCGATTCCCGCCTCCGCCATATCCCGGGCGGAATAGGTTTCCATAAAATATCCCCGCGCATCCCCGTGAATTGCGGGCGTAATCACACACAAACCGGCAATTCCATCAACATCCCGCTCAACCGTAATCTGTCCCATCTGTTTTTCTCCCCATCTTTTTACTGTGTTTCATATTATGGTTTCATTTCGTCATAGTGTACAGCGATACAATCACTTTCTCACAAACAGTACATAATCACTGTTCTGCGGATATACCTGCGGCGTCTGCTTATAAACCGTTTTCTTATATACATACCTGTACAGTTCATTCACTGTCAGCTTCCCGTCCTTGTTTCCGTCCGCCGGCAATGCCCCGGATGATCCCACACCCTGCACGAACCAGTAAGGGAACAGATTCTTGGTATCCCCTCCGTACATATAAGACTTCTGGAGATACGCGGAAGCTGTCATCACAATAAATTTGGAAGTCTGGAACCGGGATACCTGGCTTGCCGGAACACTTCCTCCCTTGTTCGTTTTCTTCGTTTCAGCCGGACGATACACAGACAGTCCCGGATCTGCGGAAGAAAACGCGCTGACTAATTCCCGGGAAACATCCGCCGCGTCTTCCTGATCCGCCGGCGCAGCAGCGGCAGCCGCTGAATTGCCGAAATCATGCAGCGCGGCACCCGGGCCGCAGGATTCCAGCAGCACAATCACTTTCCCTTTAACCTTGGACAGCTTCTTCGCCAATTCCGGCAGTTCCAGCCAGGTTTTCCTGTCTTTGCACCACAGGCGGCCGGCATACTTCTCCGTAGTGGACCTGTAATCCCCGTGGGACGCGATAAAAAACAGGGATACATCCCCGTCCCGGGAGGGCGTAATCAGCTGCTGTGTAATCTTTTCATACACCTGGGTCGCATTCAGGTCATCATAGGAAGATACTTTATACTTTCCGCCATCCGGACCGGTCACTGTCCCCAGCATGCTTTTCATCAGCCTGACATCCCCCCGGTTCCGCTGGATCACTCCGCCGTCAAAGGTGGACTCCGAGAAAAGCACCGCCCGGTAATTCGCCTGTACGGTAACCGTAATCTCCGCGGAGATCTTTCCGTCCTGGGAAGAGACCGTCAGGACTGCCGTTCCGGGATAATTACCAAAGATTTTCCCATTCCTGTCCACAGTGAAAATCTTCTCATCGCTGCTCTTCCAGTTCGGCTTTGCCTTTGAAATGGACGGCTTGACACCGGGTTTGACCGCCAGTTTCGCCCCGTTTTTCACCACAGCGGTTTTTCCCGGCTTGAGCCCGGTCAGATAGGTCGGTTCAAGCCGTCTGACTCCATGGGCGGCACACCATTCAGCGGCATAGCTGTCCGCGGGAGTCAGGCACGCCAGGCTGCTGCTTCCGGTGAACGCGTCATCCGCAATGGAGGTCACCCCAGCGGGAATATAGATATACCGGATCGCGGTATCCGCAAACGCCCTGTGCCCGATGGAAGTCATCGTCTCCGGAAGCTCAACCTCCCGCAGGACCTGGTTTCCGTCATACGCGCCGTCCTTAATCCGGGTCACGCTGCTGTCGATTCTCAGGACCTGTTCCTTTTCCTTCTCTTCAGGGGTTTTGTTCTTCACGGTGATTGTCAACGTTGCCTTTTTTCCGCTTCCGTCCAGCGCCTCCGCCGTAATCTTAACCTTGCCTTCCCCTTTGGCAGTTACCTTGCCCTTGCTGTTAACCTTCGCGATCTTCTTGTCGCTGCTGGTCCACTTGAAAACCTGGTATGCCGCCTTTGGTGACGCGGAAGCGCTCAGCGTCACCGTTTTCCTGTCTTCCAGGTCCAGTTTTTTATACGGCGCCGTAATGGTAATCTCTTTGACCGCCTTGGGCATGACGGTAATCTGAACGGTCTGTTTCACCTTCGGCTTGGATTTGGTTACAGCTGTTATTTTGACCGTGCCTTCGCCTTTTCCCCTGACCACGCCTTTATCGCTGACAGTGGCAATTGTCTCGTCACTGGATTTCCAGGTTACTTCCTGGTTTGCCTTCAGGGTGATCTTTTTCCACTTTGCCACAACCTCCGGCCCGGTAATCTTCAGTTCCTTTTTTTCACCGGCCGCCTCCGCGCAGCAGCAGAAAAGCAGCACAAAACACATCAGTGCTGCAAGGATCCTGCGAAATCGAAACATATCTTTTTCCATCCTTCCGGATTCATTCATGGTTTTATTTCCGTTCTTTCCATTTTTGCCCCGGGCCGGCCGGGAAAGATTCCCGATTTCATTCCGGGTTCTTCCCAATCCCTCAATAGAATATCACATTCAAGGCAATGATAACAATCACCAGGACCTCGAGCCTGGTCGCCGTCAGGCTCCTGCCGGTTATGCATCATTCCATCCGCTGTACCGCATTGTTCCCCAGTGCAGGCACTTTTCTTTTGCTGTCAAATTCGGCATTATACTGACGCTCGGGAATCCTCAGGTCAATTCCTTCGTCCTTTCCAGCGCTGCGGCAATGACCTGGTCCATATCATAGTATTTATACTCTCCCAGCCGGCCGCCGAACACCACATTCTTTTCCTTTTCCGCCAGCTGTTTGTATGCCTGGTACAGTTTCCCGTTCTTCTCATCATTGACCGGATAATACGGCTCATCCCCCGGCTTCCATTCGGAACTGTATTCCCGGGAAATCACAGTTTTCGGCAGGTCGTTTCCTTCCTCATCCTTTCCGAATTCAAACCACTTGTGCTCAATGATCCGGGTCCAGGGCGTTTCCGCATCTGTATAATTAACCGCCGCGTTGCCCTGAAAATTCGGTTTGTCCAGCACCTCTGTCTCAAAACGGACAGAACGGTATTCCAGGTTCCCAAGGCTGTAGCTGAAGTAAGCATCAATGGGACCGGTATAGATTACTTTTTCCGCCAGCCTGTCCCACTTCGCCTTATCCGCAAGATAGTCCTCGCCCAGCCGGACATCAATCCCATCCAGCATATTTCCGACCATCTTCGTGTATCCCCCCACCGGAATCCCCTGGTACAGGGCGTTGAAATAATTATTATCAAAGGTCAGCCGGACCGGCAGCCGTTTGATGATAAACGACGGCAGTTCTCTGCAAGGCCTCCCCCACTGTTTCTGCGTATACCCTTTGATCAGTTTCTCATAAATATCTGTTCCAACCAGGGAAATCGCCTGCTCCTCCAGGTTCCGGGGCTCTGTTATTCCTGCCGCCTTCCGCTGTTCAGCGATCTTTGCCGCCGCTTCCTCCGGCGTCACCACACCCCACATCTTATTGAACGTGTACATATTGAAAGGCAGACTGTACAGTTCTCCCTTATAGTTTGCCACCGGGCTGTTGGTGAAGCGGTTGAAAACAGCAAACCGGTTCACATAATCCCAGACCGCTTTATTATTCGTATGAAAAATATGGGCACCGTAAACATGAACATGGATGCCTTCCGTTTTCTCTGTATACACGTTCCCTGCAATATGAGGCCGTTTGTCGATCACAAGAACCGTCTTTCCGGCATCCGCCAGTTTCCGCGCGCACACAGCCCCATACAGCCCGGCTCCAACGATCAGGTAATCATACATATTCCGCTCATCTCCATCATCAAATTTACAGGTTCAGGACACTGCCGAAAAAAATGTCCGTTTCCGGCAGCCGGTTCGTATCAAGACCAGATGCCGGTGTAAAAGTCAGCTCACCGAATATCACTTTCCCGTTAACATCATACAGGTCGGTCCTGACAAAAGGAAACGGTTTGCACAATTTTTCCGCATATTCCACCATCCTGTCGAATGTACCGGGTTTTGGCAGGGTGAACCCTTTCGGCACACTCTTCCCGTCACGAGTTATAGGGCAGAATTTCCAATTGCGGTCAAAGAAATAAAACTTTGGTTTCCCCAGTTCCCGGCCAACACATACCAGCACATATCGTGCTTTTCCGTTAAAGCAATAGAATTTATAATCATATAATGGGGAACCATCCCCGATGAACCGCTCGCAGATCACTTTTTTGGGGATTTTTCTGTACTGTATTTCTGCGGAAATCTTCCAGTAATTCTCATTATACCACGCCGTCAGCTTTTTTTGTGCTTCCTGTACGTTCAGTTCAGCCTTGTCCCGGCACAGCAGATTATAGCCACAGCCGTGATTGCATTTAATCACAAAGGATTCCGGCAGACGATCCCATTCAATCTCTGACGGACGATCCCATACATACAGCAAATCATTCAGGATTCCCCCGCAGCCGCATTCCTTCACATATGCCCGGACAAGATACTTGTCCGCACACTGCGTAACCAGCGGATTGTCCCTGTAGGTATTCAGCTTCAGCCACTGGATCTTTTCATCCAGTGTACGTGGATTACGCAGATGGATTCCCCTGTGAAAATTGTAACGGTACTTAATCCTTGTAGCAAAGACAGGCGAAAGCGCGCAGACCGCTCCCCAGACAGCAGCTCCAAATTTCTTCATTTGCAGAAAAGTCCCCTGGCCATACGAAAATCGATAATGTCCCGGTCAAGAATGTGTCCCTTTTCGATAACCATGGCCTTTCTTATATTTTCCGGATATTCTTCCGTGACCAGCGCGTCCACATAGGGCACAAACCCTTTACTCAGGGTTTGGGAAACCGTGTACGGATACATTGCCGGGGTATTATCCACCGCGTAGTGGATAATACCGTCCACTTCATAAACAGGATTATCAATCGTCGTCGGGTGCGATGTCTCTATCTCAAGATACGGGTCACAGCTGACATCGATAATCAGTGTTCCGGGACGCATACGCTTTAAGTCTTCCCGGTAGATCAGCCGGTCCGTACGATGGGTATCCCAGAGCACGCAATTGATGATCACATCATAATTCCCCAGATTCTTCCGGAAGCGCGCTTCATCTTTCCTGGCATAAACATCCGTGTTAACCCCGCCGCCCAGTCCGGACAGGACCATCTGCGCCCCCTTGGCAGTCTGGCCGTTTCCGATAATGGCAATCTTTGCGTCATAAGGCATCTTCCCGCTGAAACGGAACCCCTGGAGAACCGCGGCTTCACCGGCTATCTCCCGGTTGCGGTAGAAGATATACCTGCCCTTGTCATAGATTTCTTCCCAGGCAATGACCGTATGACCGCCTTCCAGAACCGCGGAAGTAAAGCCGGTATTCTGCACGGTATGCGCCCAACCCACCAGGGTTCGCGGTCCATCAAGTTCCGGCAGATAATCCGCGTCACCCAGCTTTACATCCACGATCGTATCACAGTCAAGCACTTCTTCCCTGGTTACAACAGCCACACCCAGTTCGGCATATTCATCATCTCTGATTCCCAGGGATTCCCCGTACCCTTTCTCAAAACAAATATATCCGATATGCTTTATCTTTTTCAAATCTTTCGGAAATAAGGCACGACGTTTCTCATTGTTCTTATGACTGATCACAAAGCCAACTTTATTCATTGTTCTGCCCTCTGTTCTGATAGTTTTATTATCGGATTGTTCTATACCTTTTGATGCAGGTATCTCCTGTTCAGAAAAGACAGAACCAGATACTCAGCAGTATATCTGATCCCATTGTCATATATTCCTTTTACCGCACGCTGGTAAACATTCCCGTCAGCCCATCCCGTAAGGAAACCAGGCCTGTTTTTCCCGCGGTCACTGCCATAGATTTTCTGAAACATACGGTATTTATGTTGATCATAGAACTTCCCGGACGGATATGATGATATCCCGAGACTGTCGAACCATTCCGACTGCAGTTTCCCGTACAGCCGTGAATAAGCTGGCTCTGTCAGGGAATTCAGCTGCCAGAGGCTGAAGTGAAGGGCATAATTCATATAATCCTGCTCAAACCGTGAAAACAGGCCGAATGCCTGCAGCTGTTTCTTCAACGCTGTCAAGGCATTGAAAAAACACTCCCAGCTGTTTTCCCGCGTAACGGAAAGCGAAGATTTTCCCCGGCGGTGATGCGCCAGCAGTTCAGACAGGACGACGATCCTTTGTGAAAGAACAAGCGCACTGAACACAAACAGCATATCATTCGTGGTACGCTGTTCCTGGAATCTCAGCGAATTCTCCAGGACAAGGCCTGTGCGAATCAGCTTATCCCACGCCCATCCGCAGAACAGGCGAAAAGCATCTCTGCGAACATCACGAAAGGAAAAAACCTTCGCAGAAGGCAAGATCAGCCTGTTGATTGAATTAGGACAGCTCCGGTGCCTGCCGGCTGATTCCGAATAATAATCACAACCAAAAACAACAATATCCGCTTTATCTCTTTCCGCCGCAGCAAAGCTTTTTTCAAGCATATCCGGCTCAAAGAAATCATCGCTGTCCAAAAACGACAGGTACTTCCCTTTTACATAGCGCAGCGCATTGTTTCTTGCCGCACCGGCACCCTGATTATCCTGGCGGACCACAAGAATTCTGCTGTCTTTCTCCGCATATTCGCGAAGAATTTCCGGGGTCTCATCCGTGGAACCATCGTCAACACAGATAATCTCTATGTTTGTAATTGTCTGGTTTATTACACTGTCCAGGCACTGACGAAGGTATTGAGAAGCGTTCCATACTGGAATAATCACGGATACTGCCGGGATTACATCCATCGTTTGCTCCTCCTTTATTCAAAAACATTCGCCTCAGGCAATGTCAGCCAGGACCCGATTTTCCGGTCCCACTCGTCATAGTAGGTATTAAATCCTCCGCCGGGAGAAAAGGTCAGTTCGCCCACATACAGTTTTCCGTCCACATCATAAAAATCCACCCGCACCAGCGGAAAAGGCTTCGCCAGTTTCTCCGCCAGGGACAACATTTCCTGAAAATTTCCAGGATCCTGAAAGCGCTCCCTGGTAACATAACTGTTCGGCGACAGTTTCAGGCAGTTGAAGTCCAGATCATAGTTGATATACTTCGTTTCCGTTTTCCTGTCCTTACATACAAGAAAGTATCTGCAAACGCCGTTAAAGCAGTAAAACTTGTAATCAACAATTCCCCCGCGGGAGGGCTGCAGCAGTTTCTCAGCGATAATCCTGGGAGGAACATCTTTACTGTCCCATTCAAAGGACTGATAATAATAATTATTCCACGGCATCAGCCAGTCTGCCATCACTGCCTTTGCCCGGTTGATATCTAGTTTCTCTTTCTTCCTGACCAGGATATTCTGGAGATCACCCCAGCCCCAGGTGGATTTCAGTACAAACGATTCAGGAAGGCTGTCAAAATCAATGTCATTCACATTGTCCCAGACGCCGTAAAGCGGAACAACATACTGCCCGCCCACTGTTTCCCGGATATAGTCTTTAAAACTGCACTTATCCACGCATCGCGTCATCAAAGGATCATGATAATGCAGCCGCATCCACTGCATTTTCTCATTAAACCCGACGGGATGTTCCAGATCGGGAAACCTGCCGGTAACCCGATACGCCATCTGTTCCACCACCCAGCGGCTGACCGGTTCACCAAGCTGGTTCGCAAGCATATAGTTATGGATCCTTTTATTATACTGTACATCCTGTACCCGGGGAAAAACCACATCCCCGCTGCCGTCAATGCCGCGGATTTTATATATTGCTTTCCTTACAAGCGGAATCTTTTTCAGATTTCCTTTTATCCTTTTTTTCAGGTCCATTTCCCGTTCCCCAACCTTCTATCAATTAAATATTTGCCTCAGGAAGCCGCAGCATATCTCCCAGTCTGTAATCCCACTCCATCGGCGTAAAAGGCTCATATCCTCCGCCGGGGTAGAAAGTCATCTCACCGACATACAGTTTTCCTTCCGCGGACTCATAAAAATCCACACGGACAAATGGAAATGGTTCAGCCAGCTTCTCGGCGATTTCCATCATTTTATCAAAGTTCCGGGGCTTCATCACCGGGTGGGCTGTATTCGGATACATGCGGGTAAACGGAAGCAGGTTCCAGTCCGGATCGTAGAAATTCACCGACATTTTCTTTTTCCGGTCGGACACAACAAAAAACATCTCTACCTTTCCGTTAAAACACAGGAATTTATAATCCACCAGCGACTCGTCAAATCCTTCGATCAGTTCCTCCGCAAGTATCCGGGGCTTGACTTTATGATACGCGGCACAGTAGGAACTGCACAGATTGTTCCGGCGGAGCAGCCAGGAGCTCATTACCGTCAGCAGCCTGTCCCGGTCTATCAGGGACTTGTCATGAACTTCTATAATATGCCTGCCATCGCTCTGGACGTTGGATTTCAGCACAAAACGAACCGGCAGTCTGTCAAAGTCAATTTCACTTTCCTTTTCCCATACACCGTAGAGAGGGATCGTATAACCTTCCCCAATCTTTTCAGCAACATAGTTCTTGAATTCTGCCTTGTCCACGGCGCGCGCCATGTCTTCGTGATAATAATTCAGTTTCAGCCACTGAAGTTTCTGGTTAAAGGTCTTTGGGTTTTCCAGATCAAGGTAATAATGACAGTGTTTATAGAAGAGCTGCTTCAGTTCATTAGCCCGCTCTTCTTTGGACAGGATGATGCTGTTCAGGTTGTCAACAGAGGAGCCGGTAAATGCCGCTTTCCCTGAATACAGCTGATTCTTTCCCCGTTTTTTTTCAGCGGGTACTCCATCGCAGTTTTCCAGAACGGCATCGTTCAGTTTACGGATTGCTTTCTGAAGCAGTCCGGATTTCCCGATAACTGTTTTTGCGGCTTTTTTCATGAAGTCTTTCACAGTTGTATTCATATATGTCCCCTTTTCATTATACAAATTTGTACGTACTAGGGTATACATGCTGAAAGAACGTTCCTTTATGCCTAGGCTCTATGTTAATATTTCATTTTGATTCAACCGTTACAGGAACAAGTCTGCCAGACTTACAGGCTCTTCAGGTACTCCATAAAGTTCTGCTTGTTTTCCAGCGCCGTTGTTGTCGGCCGGCCCAGATCCTCTCTGGCGCCGATGGAGCATTTCACTTCGATCAGGCTCAGCTCATTCCGGCCCTTTGCCGCTTCCAGTTCCCTGTCCAGGTCCTCAAAAGTGTCCACACAGACCGCATTCGGATACCCGCAGGCTTTCGCGACAGCCACCAGATCAATCTGTCCCGCAACGGTAGGCATGCCGCCGACTGTCTCATGGGCCGCGTTGTTGATGACCACATGGATCAGGTTCTTCGGTTTGTTCGCGCCCATGACTGCCATGGATCCCATATGCATCAGCACCGCGCCGTCACCGTCAACACACCAGACCCGCCGGTCCGGCTTATTGATGGCAACCCCCAGGGCGATGGAAGAACTGTGGCCCATGGAGCCTACCGTCAGGAAATCGTATTTATGGCTCTGGCCGTTCGCCACCCGGGTCTCAAACAGTTCCCGGCTGGCTTTGCCGGTTGTGGATACGATCGGATCCTCTCCGGATGCCTTCACGATGTGCCGGATAATCTCCTCACGAACCATGGTATTGGCATTTTTATACTCCACCTTCGGCGCATCCGTGAGTGCGCCTTTGCGGACCACAAACGCCACATCCTTCCCGGAAGCAAGAACCGTCCGGAAGTGTTCCATGGCTTTCTCCGCTTCCTCATCCGTTGTTTCCTTCCCGATAATGAAAGTGGCAATATCCATATCCTCCAGCAGTTTCACAGTCACTTCGCCCTGATAGATATGCTGGGGTTCATCATGAATGCCGGGTTCCCCGCGCCATCCGACAATGAATACCACCGGGATGGCGTACACTTTGTCATTCAGCAGGCTGGCAACCGGATTGATGATATTTCCCTCGCCGCTGTTCTGCATATAGACCACAGGAACTTTTCCGGTCGCCAGATGATAACCTGCCGCCAAGGCAGTGCAGTTGCCTTCATTGGCAGCAATTACATGATGTTCCGGATCAATTCCGTAAACGTCCATCAGGTAATTACACAGCGCCTTCAGCTGGCTGTCCGGCACGCCGGTATAGAAATCCGATCCGATGATTTTTACAAGACTATCAACTTTCATACGTTCACCTCAAAGCAGCGTAATCACATTAGCTAACAACCGGAGCTATTTCCAGATACCAGATATACCAGGCCGTTTCCTGATCTGTATACTGTCCCGCCGGAACAGATAATTCCCTGACACCAATCCGATGGTAACCGTTTTTATCATAGAACCGGATTGCTCTTTCATTCAACGGCGATACACACCAGTATATTCTTTGCAGTTTCAGTTCCTCAAACCCTTTGCGGATTATTTCCTTCATACCGTACTGGGAATATTTCTTTCCCATGGCACATGAGCGGACAGTAATTGCAAATTCAGCCTGTTCTGCTTCCAGGTTTTTTAAGCTGACTGTTCCCATATACTCATCCTCATCGTTCACAATCGCCAGATGAAGATTTTTTGTGCTGTCAGCCGAATCCCGGATGAAAGACCGGCAATCATCCAGAGTTTTTGTTCCGAACCTGGTTTTCAGTTTTTCCGTTACATTGCTGTCATGCATCCATTCCAGCATAAAAGGAGCATCCTTCAGTTGAAGCTCTCGGAGTCTCATCGTATTCCCTTTCCCTTTTAAAACTCATTAATTGCGGAAACCACATACTGCGCTTCCTCATCTGTCATACCATAGAACAAAGGCAGGCTGAGTTCCGTACGGCTGATTTCCTCCGCAACCGGAAGCGCACCGCAGGGAATATCCAACTCCCTGTAGCACTCCTGCAGATGAATCGGAATAGGATAATGCTTGTTTGTCCCAATTCCTTTTTCTTTCAGGTACTGTTCCAGCGTATCCCTCTCAGAGCAGCGAATTCCATAAATATGCCAGACCGGGACACATTCGGGCATAACATACGGCACAGTTACTTTGGGATTCTGTATTCCTTCTGAATAGATTTTCGCAATTCGCCGGCGTTCGCTGTTCATTCTGTCCAGATGCGGCAATTTCGCCAAAAGGAATGCTGCCTGCATTTCATCCAACCTGCTGTTATTGCCCTGATAGATATGATGATACTTATAATCCGATCCGTAATTGCCCAGCGCGCGTATTTTTTCTGCCAACTCATCATTGTTGGTGATGACTGCCCCTGAGTCTCCCAATGCCCCAAGGTTTTTCCCCGGATAAAAACTGAAGCAGGCTATGTCACCAAAGGTTCCAACACGCTGCCCCTTGTATGTGGCGCCATGCGCCTGGGCGCAGTCTTCGACAACTTTCAGCCCGTACTGTCCCGCCAGTTCCAACACAGGATCCATGTCACAGGCCTGACCATACAGATGAACCGGAATGATTGCTTTAGTTTTTTCATTTATTGCCGCTTCAATCAGGGCAGGATTCAGGTTAAATGTCCTGATATCCGGCTCCACCAGCACAGGTTTCGCTCCGGTATACGTTACAGCAAGCGCTGTGGCAATAAAGGTGTTGGAAGGTACAATCACCTCATCCCCCGGACCGATTCCCATCGCTTTCAGGCTTAACATCAGCGCGTCCAGGCCGTTCCCTACGCCAATACAGTGCCTGACTCCGCAGTATTCCGCAAAAGCACTTTCAAACGCCTTGTCTTCTTTGCCTTCAATATACCATGATGCTCGGAAGACCCGGTCAAATGCATCCCGCAGATCCTGATTCAGTTCCTTTTCCATCGGCAGAAATGATACGAAAGGTATTTTCATATGCTTCATTCTCCATCTGTTGTTTCTTCGCAATTTCTGACATATTCAAGGAAATCATTATAGTTCCTGATATAATCAGATTCATCATACAATTCAGACGCCAGAACCATCAATACAGCATCCGGAGAAAAGTCAAACATTTCCCTCCACATGGCATTTGAAACATAAAGCCCTTCATTCGGTTTGTCAAGCAGGACAATTTCCTTTTCCTTCCCGTTATCAAGCCGGATCTTACAACTGCCGTGAATACAGATAAGAATCTGTTGAAGGGATTTATGGGCATGGTATCCGCGCGTCACGCCTTCAGCAGTATCATAAATGTAATACACTCTCCTGATCTGAAACGGAATATCTTTATACTCTTCCAGGGCAATGAGCTGTCCACGCTCATCGCCATGCGGCTGAAAGTAAACCTTTTTCACCTGCATTGTCCCAGTCTCCTTCATCTGTTGGATTTGTTCAGTAAAACGAAGATCACCTTCGCGAACATTTTAATCATTCCGACAATCATCAAAGCGACCAGCAAAATCCATATAATCATGGATACTATATGCGTGTGAACACCAAATGGATAACTCAGTTCCATTGTAAAGTACATGGCAAGCAGTATGAAAATCACCAGTATCAGTACTTTAAGCTTGTCCCCCAATTTCTGCAGACCCGGTAACAGCCACCGATCTCTGGTTCTATACGCTATACTTCTCGCTGTCTTATTGTTTATACATGCCATTATTTTCTTTTTTACAGGCATCAGGTTATAAACCGTTCTTTCATACAGCGTATATGCCTCATATTTCTGTCGATTTTGATATCCAGATTTGTCTTTCGCAGTCATGGAATCCAGATATGGAATCGTCTCTTTTCTAAACAGCGTCTGCCTGTCTGCAAACAACTGCTGTACCTGCTCTACATTAACTCTTTCCGCTCCGTTTGCGATGCCTCCACGCTGATGATATGTGACTATCTTCGGAAGAAACGCCGGGACGATGCCTTTTTTTGCCATTTTAACAAAAGTCGGCCAGTCTTCAAGATATGTATATTCTTCATCAGGCAAACCAACAACATCCCAGAATTCCCGTCTGTAGCAGGTTGCGACTGTCAAAAGAATGCATTGATAACGCAGTCGGTTCAACAGCAATGTTTCATCTCCTGCTGCCAGAGTTGCGACCATATCTTTATTCATCATAGTGTTGATTATTTCACCATTATGATCACACATATATGCGTTTGCGCAGATTGCCATTGGTTCACCGGGATACTTCATATATGCATCGGAAAAGTCAGACAGGACCCTGTCATTCGCCAGCCAGTCATCTCCACCAATAATCATATTATACTGGCCAGTCAGATACTTTAGTGCATTCCTGAGATTCTGAACTGTTCCGGAATTTTTTGTGCTGTGCAGAACCTGATAACAAAACAAATTATCCCTTTTCCGCTTTTCAATATGGAGTCTGATTTTATCCACATCAAAGTTTGCAGAGCCATCATCTGAAACAATCAATTCAACTGCACTATAATTCTGCATCAGTACAGAATCAATCGCCCTGTTTATATTGTCAACATTATTATAACTCAATATTATTACACTGATCAGTTTGCTCATAATGATCCTTCCCCTGCAATGCCATTTACAACATTGAAAGCATCTGATTGAAT
>JAEEGL011217946.1_pt1 | contig 18118 bp, 18 predicted proteins | sample 9134231 | NCBI WGS metagenome assembly JAEEGL01 (sample SAMN16246548, study PRJNA631951) | gut metagenome | biome: gut microbiome; feature: rumen; material: fiber-attached | host: Bos | place: Iran: Karaj | collected 2018-10 | reverse complement strand
GATCCAAGTCACCCTCGCCACATGCCGTCGTAATCGCCGGCGCAAATGCCGCATTAAGCGCACCAGTTAAGGCCGCCGCTTCGCCGCTCACAGTACCTCCAATGGCGAAAGATGCTGTGACCTTGGGCCCAAAGAAACGATTGACTACCACTGTTAAGAACTGATGCCGCGCCAAATAGCCCAGCCCACCAAACGTCTGCCAACCCGCATAGACTGCCAGCTTCTTCGCATACCCACAAAGCTCCACATACGCCAATCGGAAACGACATTCAGGGAAAACCATCATCGCCCTAAAACAAATCAACATTTGCGGAACGATCAGGATTAGACATGTTGCCAACCCATACACAACAAGCCAATCTCTCTGGCGAAGTGTCATAAAATATATAAACACTGTGCGAGCTATGGTCTGTACCAGTGAATAAATCGTCAATTCGGCAATATACTGTTTTGCTGTGTACATTGCGCTAAACGGTACATTCACCATGCTAATTAAACTTGAAATGCACACAAATCGCCAAAGCCAGATACATGCATCTATTCGATATTCAGGTACACCAACCACGCCCGAGCGAATAGCCCAGACGCCAATCGGATATCCTATGGCAATAAGAACCGAGGGGACAATTGTATGTATTGCTACCCCAACCGAGAACCATTTGCGACATTCTTCCAATGCGTGATCGGCATCAGCAGCCACCTTCGCCTGTCCTACTGCAAATGCGTAAAACCGGCTCAATGCGCCAGCAAACTGCGTATTGAAGAAAGACAAAAAAATAACTAAACTTCCGACTAGCCCAAACAGTCCGAAGTCTTCCTTCCCCAACGCCATCAGAACCCAACGCGTGGAGAATATACCACATACCGCGCCAACGATTGTTCGTCCGTAGGTGGCAAGAATATTTAAGACTATGCGTTTGTTCGGGGACATGTCCGTCAGATGTGAGAGAAAGTCTTCCTCATGACATGCTCAGGAATTCTTTGTTCAACTGGCGGCGGAGTCATATAATCGCCGTAATAGATGCGCAACAATTCCTCAACCTTAGATGGAACACGGATCTGCGTATCTTCAAACTCCACAAGTCGTGATGGTTCGAAGTAAATTCGTGGCAACAACCTCGATTCTCTATTTCGGAAAAACACTGGCTCAAGTACATGTTCACTAGTTTCATAGCGAGACTTAATCTCATCACGAACCAGCATCATGTCTTCATTGTCCGTTGTCTTGCGGTATCGTCCATTCAAGAGGAATCCGAGGATGCCACAAATCGGCAACAACCATTTGCGAGAGACAGAATACCTTGCCTCAGGATATCGCCACAACTGACACATACGCCACAACTTGTCTTCTCGCAAGACACGTTTCAAATCAAATACATTAGCTGGCGTCGCCTCTAAAACAAAAATATCAATAAACGGCGCATTCGACAAGTCCAAATGTGTTTCCTCCCGAAGCCGATCAACAATTCCTTCTCTTACATTCACTATCCGCGATATCGAAATGCCACTGTACTTACTCTCACCGCCTCTGAAGAACTGAAGCTCTGTTGGAAGAGCGCCTCTAACAATATTGACAAACTCATTGTAGTCCTTGCGTGGCATGGCAACATCGAAGTCATCATCCCAAGGGATGAAGCCATGATGCCGGATTGCGCCCAATGCGGTCCCATACGCGGCATAGTACCTAAGCTCGTGCTTCTCGCATATCGCCGCAAAGACCTTGAATATCTTCAAGACCTCTTCCTGCAGCGGCCTGATGTTATATTCCAAATCCGACATTCACTTGCCCCATTATTCTTCTTGGCTCATTTATGCTGCCCCAGCAACAAACAGCATGCTTGTAGCGTATCGCCGCAATTCGCAATCACGCATTTTTAACCTTTGCCTTAAACTCTGTGGAGGACACGCCCTGCGTGTATTCTGGTTCAACGACTTCGCCTCCCCAAGTCGCGAGGAGGTCGATTGCTTTCTGGCGGACTTCAGCGAGCGGGCCTTTGCGCCAGTCGGTGCCATGAACCATGATGTCAGGCTGAAAGCGTTTGAGATTATCGGAGTAATCCTTTGTCTCCTGCTTCACAACGTATGTCACGCCCTTGATGTTCTCAATGACGGCCTTGCGCTGCTCGAAGTTCATATAAGGCTCCGGCTTATAGGACCGGATTGCCTCATCACTGAAAAGACCGACCATCACACGGCCAAGCTTCGCGGCCTTCTTGAGAATGTTGATATGCCCAGGATGAACGATGTCCGCAGCCATCGGAACATAGACAAGCTTCGAATACGGGAAGCCAGCCTCTTTGATGCGCATACGTACCAGCTTGTCATTGAAAATATCATCGTTGACGGTCGCATATTCAGGCATAAGCGGCGCGGCGGGCGCGTCATTGTGGTGTATGCAGCAGTCGCAGATACATCCATCAAGGCAATCCGACATGAACATCTGCCGTACTTCCTTCATCTTGTCGCTGTACCACGCTTCCTTGAGCGTCTGCTTATTCAGGTCGCCGACGATGAGCATGTTCTCGTAGTCGGCGTTCTCGACCGAGAGATACCCTTCCTGCGTCACGCATATTGCGTCGAACGGAAGGTTACATCCGCGACGCGTCTCATTATCACACTCGCACTTCATGAGATGTTCAATCTCCGGCATATAGCCGCCCTGGTTGTACACGAGCTTGAACACAATCTGGTCTACCAAATCGCCGAACTTCTCAAAGTACATTTCGCGCATATTCTCGGTAAAGCGCGTCAAGATACCGGTAACATAGATCTTGAAGTTCTTACCGGACTCCTTGCGATACTGTGCAAGATACTTAAGGTGCTCCACCACTGTGTCAAAGTCATCCTTACCGTGAATGAATTTGTACATCTCGCGCTCTGGCGCATTGATGGAGAACTTGATGCTGTCGAGGCCGGCATCTATGACGGCACGAATCTTCTCCGGCGTGGCAAGGGAGCCGTTTGAGGTCAGATAGACATACGTATAGCCAATCTTCTTCGCAAGAGCGATATACTCAGGCAGTTCAGGCACGATGAACGGTTCGCCGGTCGCGTAGAAGCCGCATTCGCGTGTGCCGAGTTCATACGCCTGACGAAGAGCACTTTCAACCATCTCGGGCTTCATCTTGCCGACTTTGCGCTTCATCTTCTGGTGGGCGCAGAAGAGGCATGCGTGGTTGCAAGCATTGGAAAGCTCAAGGAGGAAGTTCGACGTTGGGAACGGAGGCGTGAGGGAGTAGAGGTTGGCGCGGCCAGCCTTCTTCATACGGACACGATCCTGAAGTGTCGCCTCCTTGCCCGTCGCCTGCACCTGTCCCTTTGCGAAATATTCACAGGACTCCGGCTTGTGGCAGTTGGCGCAAATCAGGTCAGGGCAACAGCACTCCTTTTTGCACATCGGCTTTTTGCAGGGCGTGTTACAGCAATTTGAATCACAGGACATTTTAGCTTCTCCTTTCTGTTGTTAAATCTTGTTAACCCTATTCTTCGGGTATAAGTGTTATAATCTGCTTGATGGGCATGCATAGCGCATCCGCTTCTAACGCCCGATGATTCTCCAGAATCGTCTGTGCCGCCTTCTGCATGGCGGGAAATCCGCTACGCGTCAGTTGATTCGCGTAGATGACCACGTTTGCGCCACGCTTCTTGAATTCATCTTCCGTCACGGAGTTGAAAGAAGTCGGGACAACCACGATTGGCGTTAGCGCGTCCCCCTTGCGGAATTGCGCGATGAACTCGAATATCTCGGCAGGATCTTTCTTGCGGCTATGGATCATGATTGCGTCCGCTCCGGCCTTGACGAACGCATGTGCGCGCACGAGCGCATCGTCCATACCGCGCTCCAGAATCAAGCTCTCGATGCGGGCGCAGATCATGAAGTCTTTTGTCTTTTGTGCCCGCTTACCCGCTGCGATCTTCGCAGAGAAGTTTTCAATCGTGTCTTGCGTCTGGGCAACTTCTGTCCCGAAAAGAGAATTTTTCTTGAGACCGCACTTGTCCTCGATTATGATCATCGAAACGCCCATGCGCTCAAGCGAGCGGACTGTATAGACGAAGTGCTCGGTGAGTCCGCCAGTGTCGCCATCAAAGATAATCGGCTTTGTCGTTACTTCCATGATGTCATCGATTGTACGGAATCTGGAAGTCATGTCGACAAGTTCGATATCGGGCTTACCTTTCGCAGTCGAGTCGCAGAGTGACGAAACCCACATAGCGTCGAACTGGCAGGTCTTTCCGTCCTGGACAACGGTTGTTTTCTCGGTGATAAGCCCTGTAATGCCGCTATGTGCTTCTATCGCCGTGGCAAGTCCTTTAAGTCCAATCAGCTTTTTTAGACGCGCCCGCCGCATGTCGGGCATTGAGAGCTGAGAACGGGCATTGGCCTCGATCTTGTCGTATTCTGCATTGACAGTATAGGGAAATTCCACAATTTCTCCGCCACTCTCCTTGAGAAGAGCAATCGTCTCCTCGCGGATCGGCTGCTGAACACCGGCACGCCAGTCGTCACCATGCACGATAATGTCGGGCTTCAAGTCCTTGATTATCGTCTTGTAGGAAAGCCCCTCTTGCTTTACGACATGTGCCACACCCTGAATGGCCGCCGCAATCTTCATGCGTTCTTCACACGAGAGCAGGGGGTAGCGCTTGTAGCTTGCGACCGTCTCATCACTCAAAACGCCAACTGTTAGTTCGCCAAGCGCAGCAGCCTTGTTAATGATGTTGATGTGTCCGCCGTGGATCACATCCGTGCTCATGCTCATGAATACTTTCTTCACGACTTAACTCCCAATGTCTTCATGTAAAGTGCCTTGTTCACCTGCGGAGGCTCCTTCGGGCGTCCGAGATCCTTGCGCGCACCTTTCGCGACGAGGATCATCTTGAACGTCGGATGGCCAGGCTGGTTGTATCCACAAGCGGATGCGATTATGGGCAGGCTTATCACGCCGCCAACCGTGGGCTGTCCGCCGACGGAATCGTGCGCAGCGTTGTTGAATACGATATGCGTTAGATTTGCGCATTCCGAAGAACCGACTATCGCCATGTTTCCCATCTGCATGATACTTGCGCCATCACCATCAAGGCAGTACACCTTGCGATTCGGTTGCGCCTTTGCGATGCCCATTGCGATCATCGACGCATGACCCATCGAGCCAACGGTCAGGAAGTCTTTTGAATGATCTTGTCCAAGCCGTTCGCGCGTCTCGTAGACCTCACGCGAAATCATGCCGGTCGTCGAGACAACCACCGCGTCTTCCGGCAAAGCGCTGAGAACGCCCTCAATCGCCGCCTCGCGCGGAAGCGCCGCGATGTCCGGCTTCTTGTTCTGAAGCGTATATTCCGCGAAGAGTCCCTTGCGGACTATGAGCGCGACGGGGCGGGACTCGAACCCGCAACGAGCAACCATCTTGCGCGTCACATCTGCCGCGGACTCGTCATCGCCAGGAAGAATCTCAGTCGGGATGCCAAGTGTCTCGAAAAGCGAAACCGTCACCTTGCCCTGCTTGATGTGTTGAGGCTCGTCCTTTACACCAGGCTCGCCGCGCCATCCAACGAGGAGCACCATCGGGATGGAATAGACATCAGGATCGGCGAGCGAACAAAGCGGATTCACCGCGTTACCCTGTCCTGAGTTCTGCATGTACACGAGCGCGGGCTTGCCGGTCGCCAGATAATGCCCAGCGGCCAGTCCAACCGCCCCACCCTCGTTCGCGGCAATCACATGGTTCTCCCCGCAATTGTCCGTGACATACGCGCAGAAGCTCTTCAAGAGCGAGTCCGGCACACCGGTGAAGAAATCAATACCAGACGACTTCAGTGTTTCAACAAATTCTTCTACCTTTATCATATCACTTGTTCGCGTTCTTATACGCGCCTTTTGCGCCTTCCCACCACAATTTCTTGCCGACCATGATATAACATCTACTCAAATCGACTTCACCATTGAACGGAGACTGATTTCCGCGATTCGTCCCTATCTGAAGTTTTAGTCCGCCAAAAACAGGAGATTTGCTTGGGAGGCGCTTGACCACAGTCCACCTCCCACGCCACACCGACCAAATATATTCATTTCCATCCCACTCGCATTTTAGCCGATATGTCTCCCCTGGACGAAACGAGACATCTATTGGAGTGTGACCAATTATGTCCCACTGTTTCCCCGAACTAGAAAGGAACGGCACCAAAGAAGCCTTGAGAATTAAAAATGGCGAGAACCCATTATGACCACCGACCCCCGTAAGGATTCCACTGCATTCTGCCATCGTCTTTGGTGTAGAAATCTCAACAACCGCCTCAACGGGTGAATCTCCAGGGGAAAACTCTTCGTCTATAAGTCCATATGAGGATGACGAGAATCCACTCAATTTATTTCCATTTTGCGTCACATCATTGCCAATTATTTTCACTCCATAGTACTTTGCTGTGCCACCAGAGGCAGAAGGCGACGAGGATGATTTGGCGGTTGTGGCGGGGGATTCCAATGCGGCGAGCGCGGATTCGGTTTTGGCAATGCGTTTTTCAGCGACGACTTTCTGGAGGCCAGTGAAGGAAGGGTCGGAAAGCGCCTTTCTATAGAGATCGACGGCGTGGGCGCGTATGGCAGCCGAGAGGAAGTCGGGCTTCAGGTTGGATGCAGACCACCATGCGTCGGCGATCTTGGCGGGTGGGGCAGACTCTTTCTCGAGTTTCGCCGCGTCCGCGCAGGCGGGATTATTAGCAGCGAGGAACGCATCAACCGCCTGCGGCCAGCGATCAAGTGCGGCGGAGTAGGTGGCGACCTGGAACTGGAGCTTCTTGTCGGATGGCTTCGACTGCACCTGCGAAAGCGCCTTCTTCAGCCGCAATGCATATTGCTGGCGTTCCTTCAGCGCCTCATAGCGCTCGCGGACAGGCCCGCCCTTCCCATACGCGATGGACCGTAGCGGCTTCTCGATAAGCGCAAGCTCGTCGGACAACTTCCAGTCCGGGATTGCCGTCCGGAGTGCGACGAGCGCGCCATTCGCCTTCTCGTAGCTGCCTCCTCGCGCGTACTGGTCAAAGGCACCGGTGAGCAGGAGATACTTCTCGGCAGGGGTCTGCGCCTGCTTCGCGAGCGCAACCGCTGCGTCAGCGACCTGCTCGCGGGTCTTCTTGCCGCTTCGCAAGGCGTCCATCTCTGCCTTCATGACCTCCTGCACCAGCGGTTCGGCGGCGGCAATCTCCTCCGCCGTGGGCATGGCATTTACAATACTCCCACACAAAGCAAATGACAGCACCACTATGCTTCTCATCATACGCTCACCCTCCTATTTTGTACTGCCAGAAATTCGGACAGCCTCATTCCCCATAGTAATTGCTTTGTAAACCCAGATTGCTTACTGATCTTGACAATGCCGAAAGACAGAAGTAAAACAAAACAGGCGGCCAATAACATGATTCCGACATCTGCATCAAGTTTCACAAATTTATTACTAATCCAGTGAATCATATAGCCCTGGAGAAAGTATATACCAAGGGTTTCTTTCCCAAGAGGCGCAAGATATCGCATAGCAGGGAGCATTCGTATGAATATCTTCACCGCCACCATCACACAAACTCCCCCGACGACACCAATAAGATATCGCAGGATCATGTTAACTGCCTTGACGCCTTCGGGATGCCACACATCAAATCTATCCCAATAAAAGGAAAGACCGTTCGTAGCGATATTCCCTGCAAAACATGTCGCCCATAACATGGCAACCGCACCTATCGCTGCAATCGTCGAGAACAACATCATTCGAGGTAGCAGACTTGGAAGAACAAGCAAACCAAACCAATAAAATGGAATCATAGCGACAATGTTAGGTACATGCGGAACTCGGTCGCCGACACACAGGCAACCGAAGTAAGCCACAACGCCGATGAGGAGAGTACTGAAACATGACTTACTATATTTGTACGCGCAAAATGTTATAACCTCACAACTGGCAAGCACCCAGAAAAACCAACCACCCAGACAAAACTTCTTCGTCAGCCAAATTGGAACATCTGTAGCCAAATATTTATGAAACACAAAACAGTCCACGAGCGCTGAAAAGGCCGCGAAAAAAGCCATCGGCCAGAAGTATGAAATCAATCTGTCCACCAGTTTGATCCCGTTACTGCTTTCATGCAACTTTCTGGAAAAATACCCACTGATCATGAAAAAGAGTGGCATATTGACAACCATAATAAAATTGAGCGACCGTGAAGGCATGTCAGCAAAACTAAAACCAGGACGATAGCTTTGCACATGTGAAAACACGACCATAAAAATCGCAACAAGTTTTATTAGGTCAAAGTAGGGATCTCGTATTTTCTCTGCCATCTTATCTTCCGCCAAAAAGAATTCGCGCTGTTCCAGGACAAAGTTTTTTAATGGCCTGAGCAAGTATCAATGACGTGCCAATCGCAAACACCCATCTCATGAAAGCAAGCGCAACGGAACCATCCATCATCGGCCGCAATCTAAATGCAACGATTACAGCTATAGAAATAAACAGAAAGGTCCCATGCATAACATATAATGCAAAGACATTCGTAGTGCAACAAACGGGCAAGCGAACCGACGTAAAGCTCCTCCACACCAAGCCCATCAACAAGGGAACCATCAAGAAGTCACTTAGGTTTTCAAGGAGTGTCACGCCATGATAACGGGCGACGATATTGACAAGCAGGGATGCAGCGGCAAGTACGCCTGTTAGGAATGGCATACGCCTTGCGACTCCAAGAATGCCGCTAAATATGCCAAACCTTAATGCCACTCCCACCGAGAAATAGGCAATACCCCTCAATGAAATCACGTACTCCCAGAAGTCAGAGAAGTGCACAACAGAATCGTAAACACCATAGCCAAACAGAAGCACGAACGATACCGCACACCCCAATCGCAATGTCGCCCAGCAAATCAATGGGGAAACAAGGACGAGCGCAAACAACATCCGAAGATACCAAATTGGCCCAATATTCATTTTATAAGGATCAAAGCCGAGTGCACCAATCAAGCCGGGCAGTATCCCATTAGCCATCGGATTCTGAACGCCGCAGACATAACCTGCCTTTTGGATCCCATACCACATAAGCCAATGAAACAACAACCCAATGATGGCCCAGATTACAAACGGGACAAGCAATGTTCGCACACGCTTCCTAACGGCATTAGAATACCATGACGGCTCTCCAACTCTTCCTGCGAGGAAGAAGCCTGACGCAACGAAGAACCAGGGCACGGCGATTCTGCAAAGCCCATTTGCGCCTAAAAGATTAGCCACCCACCACTGCCAAGTGCTTTTATCTGGCGCAGGAGTACAATGTATCAGCACGATCAAACACGCACAAACGAAACTCATCACCGCCATCCGCCGCGACGTCTCCTTGCTTATGCTAATAGGCATTAATTCCATTCCCAAGCTCTTCGTCCTTTTCAACCCACCTTCTCGGCAAATACAATCCTCTCCTCCAGCCCACACTTCTCACATCTCGCCGCACCGACCTTGATCCAGCCCTCTCCCACCCCCGGCCTGATATTACCTTTCACCTCCGACATTCAATCCTCCCTCTCTTCTAGTCTTACGATACGATACTGCTCCGCATTGTAGGTTTCGCAAACCATCCGCGCGCATCACCAGACACATCTGGATCAATGATCTTCTCTCCAACAATTTTCATCACACTCATATTCATGTTCCCAATCCCAGTGCACAACAATACCTTGCCAAACTTCAAAAGACCTATCTCAAGCGCCCCTTCTTTATATCTTCAATTATGTCTCTGCATCCACCATCAACGTCCTCTGGGAACAAGTTCATTTTGTTTATGCCAAAGAATAGATCAAGCCATTCAAGCATTCTTGCCTTTGACTCTTTCTCGATTTTTATCATACCAGATGGAGTTGGTTCGTTGCAAAGTTCCTCGGTAAAATCATTTCCGTCATGTTTGTTTGGAAACACCAAGAAATGACCTGATTGGACCCGCTGTCTTTCGCTCAGATATGCTGACCGTAAAATAAATGGATTACACCATTCTGCAACTGCTTTTGAATCGCTTACATAAAGAACCGACGATTCACGCAAGGGAACGTTATCAACTCTGTCGCGGACCTCACCTATCATGTGCTTGACAAATGGGTTATAGCTTTCCACCTCCCTAAATACTTGACCATTTATATATGTCGCCGGATCTAATTTCGAGACTGCGAATACCAGCACCCTGCCGTCTTCATCGGTTTTCTGGTCTGGGGATACTGGTTGACATGCAAAATATAAGGCCACAAGAAAATTTCTCGTCACATCCAACAACCGCGTAGGGACACCAAAGTGCTGCATCACAATCAACTGTTCCATGGGAGACGCCGTTCCACTTCTAAAAACACTTGGGAATGCCCGTATCATCTCCCTGCGTATTATTTCCTCCTTAAAGAGCATATTACAACCTGGACGAGCTATCTTCGGCAGGATACTAAAATTACAAGACGGTTCTCCCCTAAAGTAATACGTATTCTTTCTTAGGTCAACACCATGACTCCATTTGATCCACATCTCTTCACCCGCACTCTCATTGCCTAATTGTGAATCAGACAATGATTCATCGGACAACATCCGAACAATGGATCCTAGCTGCCTTTCTATATGATTCATATCCTCAGCAAACCCTTAAAATATCCATGTATGTCCGCACAAACGTCAGCATCTCCAGAAAATCTCGATTTCCCTTGTTGATTGCCATATTCTCAGTTACCGACTCAATTACTTGTCTCATACGAGAATAGCTTCAAAGTCAAATATCTTGTACGCTTTGATTGCTATCCCAAGATTGTTTGGAATAAGCATTGACCCAACTGTACTAATCGCAATTTCACCATTTGCGGCATGAAGATATGTCTTAGACATCACGCCCAGCAATTTCACATGACCATCATGTTGCGGCATGAATACAACACGACGATCTTTTGCTGTTATTCCATGCCGAATGCCAAAAACAGGCGACCCGCTTGAACCAGGATAAACCGGCATATCCACCACAAACACCTCATCACCGTTATGGTCTAAATATGGTATTCCTGCCATTATTCCCCTTCTAAAGAAAGGCTGATTGTTTTTTACATCTCTTAATCCATCTGGATAACCAACCATATACACTTCATCTGTGGGTGCATATTCCATCAAATCTTCCCGTCTCGCAATCTGATTTCTCTCAAATGGAGTTATAAACCACTCTACCCCGTCCTTCTTTTCCACAATCGTCCTGAATTCAGTTGCTCGATAGCAGCAAAGGTCAATATTAGGATCTGGGTGAGCAATCCACTTTGCACCCAAAATGTCAATTGTTTGCGTTTTACCTATACTGACACAATTTTCATTTCGAAGAGAAACTATCATTGAGGTTTTCAGCGAATCCTCTACAACATGCCGATTAGTTACGAGTATAAGCTCTGTGACACCACCAGCTTGGACATTAACAAAGAAACCCGTACCACGCAACATGCTACGATCTTTACGCAGCACGATTATCTGAGTCGTTGCGAACGACAACTCTTCACATGTGTTCATACTAATGTCATCCACTATCCATCTCGAGAATAGTGCATCTGCGCGTCACCCATATCTGCTTCTAATTTTCGCAAGAACTCTTCCTCGGAGTTGACAGTCGCCATTCCAGCATAATATCCCCCAGATAATATTATTTCTTCACAATTCGAAATCACAAAAGTCCTAGCCTGTGATGCCATCATTTTATTTGCGCATCTTATCCAGCATTCGCCATGTCGGCGCATTGCCCTTACAAGTGGCGTGTACTTAAGTCTTCCAACGAAAATCGCAATATCAGGACTTATCGGCATGAACAGCGCAAACGGATCAGTTGAATAATCAGATGCAAAGTTAATAACTGGATTATCGCTGATTATGTATTGAGCATTTCCCGCGGCCTTAATAACAGAAATACGAAACTGATTCCAATCCAATGCACATTTTGCTGCGACTGTTGTAGCAAAGTAAGGCCCAAGATACGACCAAATATTCTCCTTCATACCAAACTGTTCGTCCATCACCCTTTTAATCTTTGTCGCGCTAACGTTTGTTCGCATAAGTTGATCTATCATGAACAAGAATACCCTTCGAAAAGACTCTTGACTATTTATGCAATGAACACATCCGCGCCTCAGACATTTTAAAAGTGTACGAACTTGGTTTTCTACATTAGTGTGAAATATCTCAGCACCCTGTTTGGTCAGAATCTTAACCGTTTTTACAATAGCATCCGAGTTTTCCCAATGATTTGCTGATATTGCTTGGGTCAGCTCTTTTTTTACACTGTCATCCAATGGAAGCAATGTACACACACTATCCCAAAAATTCCTGAATGCGTCAAACTGCCTTTTTGAAATCATATCCATAGCCGACACGCCAAATGATAACAGCACAATACTATTTGCGTACTCATCTTGAAGTAGAGGAGGAACGAACATTATCTCTCTGTACAAGACCTTAAACTCATGCGCCGACAATGGTTTATAGCCATAAGCATTATTCTCAGCACATATTGCATTAACTTTTCTTTGTGCAATCGTCGACTGACCAATTCGTGTTGCCACTATTGTTTCTCGTCCTTTGTCGGCTCCATCACAAGACCAAGCCTTTAGTAATTCACATGGAACATAATGTTGACAAACAGTTATTTGGTCATCCTTGGGCTGGCGTTCCTTCTTCCTTTTCCGAATTGCCATTTGTGCAATTGCACGTCTACCCTCCGATATGCATCTCGTCGTGCAAATTGCACATCTAATTTTACGAAGAAGATTTTTCATTGTTCACTCAACACCATGGGATCGGCGCCCATAGCACGCAACTTTCTCCTAAATACTATTGTACCCCAGCCGCATCGACACCTGGCATACAAAATTTTGCTCTTATAATAGCTTGAGTACTATGCGATATAGTCTTGTCTATCGAGGTCAACGCCATGAGAAACTTTTCACAAAAGGCTTGGCAATCTGCAAGGTGTGCGTCACGCCAAATATTAAAAACCTTTGCACATGCCCGGCCCCAATTCCCTTTATCCCTGTTTGCTGCAAACCACTTCTTATATGCACCCTTCTTCGCTTTAGGGGTACTGAGGGTAGGATCATTCGCTATGTCAGCATATCCTTGGAAACACTCCTGCCATGTAATACCAATCTTCGCAAGCCGTTGTCGTTCTTCAACACCATTTTGATGAAAGAGAGTATATAATTCGTGTTCTGCACACACATCGCCGGGAAGGCAGACTAGATTTCTTGTTTTCTCATTCAAGAGGTTCTTAGAATCTCCATCAAGCACATACACTACATTTGAAAACTCAGGTATCTTTTTTGAGGCAATGTACTTCGCTATCGATGCCAGCGTATTGTTTGACAAAGAAACGTTACTCCCTCTATCCGCTACATTGTACACTCTAATATAATCCTTGAAAACATTTTTGGTTATCGCTTTGAAAAATAAGGCCGCAACATCATCCTCAAACAAGATAGGAATAATTGAATTCGGCTCTTTGATGTGTCTCTCGCTTGCCACCAAGGCAAGTTTATGTTCAATTTCCTCGTACGTGAGATTATGTGACACGTGCACCATACCATCGTCATTCCGCTCCAAAAACAACAAACAGACCGCTTTTCTATATTGGCGACTCGCCAATCTCAACAAGAAGAGCGAATGTGTTGTGGCAACAATTTGTATCTTAAGCGATTCAGCATATTTTATAAGCCTCTGGAGAAGCATCTGTTGGGAAAATGGATGCAAAGTGGCATCCAACTCATCAACCAACAATATTCCACCTTGATATTTATCGCCCAGCTCCGTCTTAAGCCTATAAAATGAAAGGATTGCTGTAATCAACTGAGTCAGATTATCTTGCCCCGCTGAAGCGCTTTCCCCATCGTAATTGGAAGCATTGACAGACTCATACCTCCGCTTGCCGCCCTTATCCGTATCTAACAACCCCGACGCAATATTCTCAGAAGGTGCGCATAACATCACCTCTGAGTACAAAGAATGCCATATCCTTTTCTCTTCATCGGTAAGTTGGGATGATGTTTCCATCCGCACTGTGTCTACGGTAGATAATGGACGCAATCTATCCAGTCCAAGATAGATTACTGGGTGTGGAAAATTCCCCGAACCAGGGTCTCTAATTTCCGAATTGGTGACTATTCGAATTTTATTTGATTCCGCACCACCACGAGCTTCAGACCTCACTTTTAGACCATTACTCAGCAATTCCTCTGAAAGTAATCCTGCGTCAGCTTCCAATCTTACTACATAGTCATGTTCTCGTGGTTTATCATGGACTTTTGAAAATCTAAACACATCAGATATAGCTGTCTTAAACTGAGACCCGAACAGGGTGCGCTTATCTTTTATCGAGACATCCTTGTAAGCATCCGTGTAGATTGACTTCTTATCAGTAGTAGGGAAACCAATAGGTTGGCATATCATTCCAAGCAAAGTTGACTTAGATGTTCCGTTCAGTCCTGCGATAAGAGTTACACCTCTACCAAGTTCAAAACACTCTCCAGGATGGAAAGCTCTAAATTTGTTTATCGTTATGGACTTTACTGAAATCATACTCTTGTCTGTTAGCGGCTTAGAGAAAATGCTTTCAACATATCGATAGAACCAAGCTCTGCGTCTGTCGGCATCAAATCCTTGTCCTTAAAGAACATTATCTCACTGCCGTACCCATTATTTGCCAAGCTATAGCAAAGAGAAAAAGTACGTTGCGGCAGGTCTTTGTATATCTCGCAGATTTTGGGGACATTATCATAAGAGACAATCCAAGGACAAGATACAGACTTAACAATAACATCACATAACTTAATGTGGAGTTCATCCGTAAAGAAGTTCTTGTATAAGGCTTTACCCTTTTTATAATATGGCGGATCAAAATACACGAAAGCCCTCTTTTCAAATGTTTTTAGCTGCCTATTGATGAAGCTCAACACATCACGATTATAGACATGTATCTTATCTTTAAGTCTCCCAATGGCTCCTACCTTTTCCGCAAGGGTTGTCTTGTCAAATCTCACGTCCAGCTTATATTCTTCATTATCCTGTTTAACTCCACCTATTGGCCCAGCCGAGAGAATCCCTGAATGATTGACCCTGTTTAGAAAGAATGTCGCAAACCCGTATTCCAAAGAATATTTCCGAGCTTCCTGATATATCGCACGCTGTCGATTCCACTCCTCTATGGTCACTGGCGTTGTTGCTATCATATCTAGAAAAGCATCATTCTCTTCAACGACTGCCTTCCAGAAGGAATAAATAGCTCTATCGGAATCATTGATGACTATTTCAGACACAATATTTCTTGTCAACAAATCAATTGCTACGCCTGCGCCTCCTGCAAAAGGTTCAATGTACACGTCATGATCATCTCCAGACTTCTCAATCAACAATTGCACAAGCCGGGATATTTTATACTTCCCCCCAGGGTAACGCAATGGAGAAGGATTAGGCATTTGCATTCGCTCCGCAGTGAAGTCGTAGTAACCCAGCTACAATCAGAGACATAGCTATAGTTTGCTGAAGATTGAAGCTGCCAGTATAATTATGCGCCCCTGTGTGAAGCAGAGAAATAATATTCTCCTTAGAGACAGAATTCTGAACAAGAAATGTCTTTTGATCTCGCGTCAAGAACTGCTTTATCTTGTCAAAATCCTCCTTCACTACAACTTCGAAACCAGCCGAAGAACTGCAACTGGCTATTAGTTCACATTCAAGCCGCAACGCCATTCTAATCAGAGCCGGGAACCTATCGGAAAGCTTATCCTTGTGCTCAATGTAATAATTATACAAATCAAGTATATCTCTATATAGATTTGCAGGTTCTCCCATTTTCAACGATAGCTTACCGCCAAACAAATCTATTGTAGACGATTGAATGCGTCTCGGCAACCGCTCTGTTTGGAGTCTCGCAGACTCAGGTTCCCGTCTATCGCCCTCCGCCCCACATTCGGCAAGTGGATTTCTCAACACAACACATTGGAACTCTTTACCGGAATCCCTGTCAACAACAGCCCTTAAATCGGCTCCTATCAACTCCCGCAATGGAGTATTACGATCTTTTCTTGTTGTCAGCTCCTTCTTTTCAACAAGGTCAACAACCCGCTCTTTATCCTCCTGGTGTCATCATAATTATGCCGAGATTTTAGTTGCCCATTATCGAATCTTATTCCGACATCTCTCAACCTTGAAGGAGTGAAAACTTCTTCGTCGGCGAACCGACTATTCAATTGCCTATTACCCGAAAACCGCCCATCATACATTTCATCTAACTGCAAAAGAATCGGTTTTTCTTTTTTGCGAAACTTGTGAAGAAAAATATCTCGCGATATCTGATCCCACGAACCTGTCTCTGCATGTTTTCGCCAAACGCTATCTAGTGCGGTCTTTTCGTCCGCTACACAGCATGGCATTTTTACATCGCACTCTGGCATCCGAAACTTGATAGGGAATTCAGGGTATAACCCCAATTTTAACATAGCTAGTATCACTCTTCGATTGCCATCGTAAACAACTGGAATGCCATTCTTGTAAACAGCAATAGGAAGCTCACTGTAGTCATAATATGGCCCCATTGCCTTTGCCAAAGCAGAAAGACGCCATTTTTTGTGCTTATCCTCAAGTGCTTGATAAATCACATTTTGGTTCTTTGATCGTGTAGAAATCGGATCTCTTGGATTTTCTGTCCAGAGAACTAAATCCTTAACATCGATATATTCAACTTTCTGCATTACATTCCCCCAAAACAATTCTATGAATACAACATAGTTGACCTATATTGTGAAATAATCCTTTTAGCGCCAAGCTCTCGCCCCGTGGGGTATGCAGCCGAATACCTCACTTTGGCGTTTCCAGCACGCCTACGCATGGGCAGTTTTCCACTCATGTCTATATACCACATATTATATGCTATCGCCATTTATCAAACTGCTTTCGACTAACACCGTGAGTCCAAAACAACTCTTCTAACCAGATATTTTTGGAATGTCCTTTTTATTCTGCCCTTCGTACAACTTCATAAGAGGATTGATCGTCCTAAACATTGCCAGCCCGGGCCATGCTTGATTATTTACCGGATTAGGATAATAATTCGTCACGATCCCAGCCATTACAACTTGATCATCCGAGCAATAAAAAACAGGTCCCCCACTTAGCCCATGGATAGACACACCATCAATCAAATATGCTTCTTTGTCCTCTAAGTACGCACTAACACGCCCAGAAAGAAAGCATGCAACATTCTGCGACACCTCAAGATCTGGGAATCCAAGCCATCCAAGTTCTACCCCTGGATTGTAATGCCGATCTTTTGACAGAAATGTTACTTCGTGGAGCTTTTCAAAATCTTTTGGCCCATTAAAGCTAATTATTGCCTGATCTCGATTATTGGCAACAAACACAGATCGCGCCAAGGACGGTAACGATATCTTTATGCCTTCACCTGGATGCTCAATTTCAATGGTTGCACCCGTTTCATGAGCTTGCTTAATCACGTGGAAAGCTGTTATCACACAAAGATTACCTGGCGCCTTTGGTGGCGGCGGAATCAGGAAGCCACTTCCGTAACCACCACCCAATGTCGATACTTTTACTAAATTCTGCCTCATTTGAGATACGGCTTGCGGCCATAATATCTTAGCCATTTTAATATCTCCTTGTACTCTTGGAATTCAATTTGCTTCCATGGAGCCAGACTTCATGGACAAATTAAACATACGCTCCGCGCGCGTGGGGTATGCAGCCGAATACCTCATCCGCGGCGGATTTGCCGCGCAACACATGGGCAGTTTTCCACTCACGTCTATATATATACTGCATATTATACCACATTCCCTTCTACACGTTCTACATGTTCTACACGGCTAAACATCTACCATCCCCTCTTCTGTGTATTCCGTGGTAAAATCTCTGCGTTCTCTGCGCCTCTGCGTCTCTGCGTTAAACACATCTACACATCTACACGTTCCATATATTCTGCAAGGAGTTTTCGGCGAGGGCCTTCTTGTAGAGGTCAACGGCGTGGGCGCGGATGGCGGAGGAGAGGAAGGCGGGCCTGATGTCGACGACGGACCACCAGGCGT